>Ga0209643_1000346_pt1 | contig 95294 bp, 104 predicted proteins | sample AutmiccBRH37_all_FD_187383 | JGI IMG/M metagenome (GOLD analysis project Ga0209643, IMG submission 187383) | Deep subsurface microbial communities from Mt. Terri, Switzerland - Autotrophic microbial communities BRH/37_all (SPAdes) (version 2) | ecosystem: Environmental > Aquatic > Deep... | reverse complement strand
GACTCAAAGGCACCTCCGGACCCACTACCGTAAGGTCTATTTTGCTGTCCCTGGCAAAGTCCAGAAGTCCATCCAGGTCATCTGCCTTTATGTCAACACACTCAGCAAGCTCACTAATTCCACCGTTTCCCGGGGCACAGTACACTTTGTCAACCAGTTTGCTCTCTGCAATCTTCCATACAATAGCATGTTCTCTTCCACCGCTTCCAATTACCAGTACTTTCACCTTATCACCTCTTTTTAATGCTTAAAGTGTCTCATTCCAGTAAATATCATCGCAATTCCGGTATTATTGCATTCGTCTATGGACTCCTGGTCCCTCATTGAGCCTCCCGGCTGAATAATTGCTGTTATTCCTGCTTTTGCAGCCACTGTGACCACATCTCCAAAGGGGAAGAATGCATCAGAAGCTATTACAGCCCCCTTTGCCTTTTCTCCTGAACGTTCAAGGCTCATATCTGCCGACCATATTCTGTTTGTCTGGCCGGGTCCGATCCCCAGGGTCATCCCGTCCTTGGCCACAACTATTGCATTGGACTTTACATGCTTGACAACCTTCCAAGCAAAAAGCATGTCCTTCATTTCCTTGTCTGTAGGCTTCTTATCGGTCACATTTTTAATATCCGCCATGTCAAAATCCTGCCAGTCTGCATCCTGCATAAGCAGCCCGCCTCCAACCTTCTTGATATCCATATCAGTAACAGACTTCCGGCATATATCCTCAAGCTTCATTATTCTTATGTTCTTCTTGCTCATAAGAATATTCAGGGCTTCTTCCGAATAAGCAGGTGCTATCACTATTTCCACAAATATCTTTCCAATCTCTGAGGCTGTTTTTTCATCCACTTCCCTGTTCAAGGCTATTATTCCGCCGAATATGGATATGGGATCCCCCTCATAGGCTTTGATATATGCCTCATATATGCTGCTTCCGACTCCTACTCCGCAGGGGTTGGCATGCTTTAGCGCCACTGCTGCAGGCTCTTCAAATTCCTTCAAGGTCTCCAAAGCCGCATTTGCATCATTTATATTGTTAAAGGAGAGCTCTTTGCCGTGAAGCTGTACAGCCGCAGTGATGCTCCCCCCTGAAGCTTTCATTTCCCTGTAATATGCCGCAGCCTGGTGTGGGTTTTCTCCATATCTTAAGTCCTGTACCTTTTCAAAGGTCATGGTAACCGTCTCCGGGTACTTGGGCAGTCCGGCCTTCTCCCACAGATAGCTGCCTATAAGGGTATCATAGCTTGCGGTATGTGAAAAAACCTTTGCAGCAAGCTCAAACCTTGTTGCTTCAGTTGTACCTTCTTTATCCTTGATTTCCATAAGCACCCTCTGATAGTCGGCGGGATCCACAACCACAGTCACATATTTGTAGTTCTTGGCTGCTGCCCTGAGCATTGAAGGGCCGCCGATATCAATATTCTCAATAGCCTCTGAAAGCTCCACCCCTTCTTTTTCTATAGTTTTCCTGAAAGGATAGAGATTTACAACAACCATGTCTATAGTATCAATTCCAAGCTCATTAAGCTTGTTCATGTGTTCAGGGTTATCCCTTACAGCAAGAAGGCCCCCGTGGATGTTGGGATGCAGTGTCTTCACCCTTCCGTCCAGGCACTCGGGATAGCCTGTTATTTCAGATATTCCTATTACCTTTATTCCCGCTTCCTCTAGAGCTTTTGCAGTGCCCCCCGTTGAAATTATCTCAACCCCCAGCTTTGCAAGCTCCCTGGCAAAATCAACTATTCCGGTCTTGTCCGATACGCTTATAATCGCTCTCTTTATCATATCAGCATCACACACCTTCCTTTGCTATTATAACCTTCCGACCCTCTATACGGAGTCTTCCCTCGCAGTACAGCCCCACCGCAGCGGGCAGCAGCCGGTGCTCCACCTCAAGCACCCTGGCAGCCAATGCTTCTGCAGTATCCTCAGCATATACCCTTACTGTCTCCTGCATTATTATCGGACCGCTGTCGGTGCCTTCATCCACAAAGTGAACAGTAGCTCCCGATACTTTTACTCCATACTCCACAGCTGCTTTATGTACCTTTTCCCCATGGAAACCCTTGCCGCAAAAGGCTGGTATCAATGAGGGATGTATGTTCATTATCCGTCCTTCATAGGCTCTTACAAGCTCACTGTCAAGTATCGTAAGAAAACCTGCAAGAACAATCAGCTCCACATCCATTTCCTGAAGCTCCTGCATGAGCCTTTCAGCGCAGTGCTTCCTATCAATATAAACTGCCTTAATTTCATGCTTTTTAGCTCTTTCCAAGGCATATGCATTTTCACGGTCAGATATCACAATTGCTATTTCGCCATTTATTTCACCGGTTTGAACAGAATCTATAAGTGTTTGCAGATTGGTCCCGCCTCCTGAAACAAGGACAGCCATTTTTACCTTCCGCAAAATTCTATACCCCCTTCACCCCTGGCGACACTGCCTATAATATAAGCCTTATCACCCAGCTCCTTAAGAGTGCAAAGAATTTCTTCCGCAGCTTCTTTTCTTACTGCCAGAACCATCCCTATCCCCATATTGAAGGTATTGTACATTTCCATTTCCTCTATGTTGCCCAGCCTTTGCATCAGCTTGAATACCGGAGGTATCTCCCAGCTTCCGGGGCTTATTACAGCCTTTAGTCCGGAAGGTATGGTCCTTGGGATATTCTCTATGAAACCGCCGCCGGTAATATGGGCTATCCCGTTTATCTGATGCTTTTCCAAAAGAGCCCGGACTGTCTTTACATATATCCTGGTGGGCTTCAGAAGCTCTTCTCCAAGTGTACAATCCAGCTCATCAAATTTAGTGCTGATATCGAATTTATTTATATCAAAGAAAAGCTTTCTCACCAGAGAATATCCGTTGCTGTGAATACCGCTGGAAGCAATGCCTATCAATACATCCCCTTCGCTCACCCCTGAGCCGTTTATCACTTTGTCCTTATCCACGATTCCTACCGCAAAACCGGCAAGATCGTATTCCCCGTCCTTATAGAAACCCGGCATTTCTGCAGTTTCTCCGCCGATTAAAGCACAGCCTGCTTCAACACAGCCATCACATATGCCTTTTACTATGTCGGCCGCTGCCTTTGGTTCAAGCTTTCCTGTCCCTATATAGTCCAGGAAAAATAGAGGCTTTGCTCCGTGGCAGACCACATCGTTGACACACATCGCCACACAGTCAATACCTATGGTATCATGCTTCCCAGTCATAAAAGCAATCTGAAGCTTGGTCCCTACTCCGTCGGTTCCTGAAACCAGAATAGGGTTTTTATAGTTGTCCTTGGCTATCTCGAAGAAGCCGCCAAAGCTGCCAAGCTCTCCAAGTACTCCCGGTATCATGGTGCGCCTGGTATGCTGCTTTATGAGTCTGACGGCTTCATAACCTGCCTCAACATCCACTCCTGCCGATCTGTATGTCAATTTCTCATCCATAGGATTTCACACCTCTATTTCAATATTTCTTATAACGAGCAGGGGCATCAATTCCACCTTAATTTATCATGCCCCGTAAGCGAGTTTCAAAAAAGGCTTCCTTGGTTGTTAAAATGCTTCAATGGAAGCCTTTTTTATCTTTTTTCACAAACCTGATTACTGCACTCATTGGGAATATCCATAGGATATTTACCACAGAAGCATGCTGTACAGAAGCCTTCTCCGCTGCTTCCCACCGATTGGAGCAGTCCTTCATAGCTCAGATAACCCAAGCTGTCGGCAGCAATTTTGTTCTTTATCGCTTCTACAATGCTTGAAGCACCTACAAGCTCGTTACTGTCAGGTGTATCTATGCCGAAGTAGCAGGAATGAGTGATTACCGGTGAGCTTACCCTTACATGCACTTCCTTTGCCCCCGCTTCCTTCAGAGCATTTACGATCTTCTTGCTGGTAGTGCCCCTAACTATACTGTCATCCACCATTACTACACGTTTTCCCTCTATATTTGCCCTCAAAGGGTTCAGCTTCAAAGCTACTCCAATTTCTCTGGTAACCTGGGCGGGTTGTATAAAGGTTCTCCCGATATATCTGTTCTTTATCAAACCGACTGCATATGGGATTCCTGACTGCTGTGCATAGCCTATTGCAGCAGGAGTTCCTGAATCAGGCACACAGATAACTACATCCGCGTCGGCAGGCTGCTCCTTTGCCAGAATTTTGCCCGCTCTTTCTCTGGCCTGGTATACGCTGAGGCCGTCCATTATACTGTCAGGCCTTGCAAAGTAAATATACTCAAATATGCAGGCTGCCTGCTTCTCAATCGTTCTGCACTGCATGCTCCTTATTCCGTTCTCTTCAATGACAACTATTTCTCCCGGCTTAACATCCCTTACAAAGGTTGCTCCTATAGTATCAAGAGCACAGGTTTCGGAAGCCAGTACATAGCCCTCCCCTCTTCTGCCTATAACCAGTGGTCTCAAGCCATGCTTATCCCTTACTCCGATAAGCTTGTCGTTGGTCATTATCACCAATGCGTAGGAGCCTTGTATTATATCCATAGTATCCATTATGGCATCCTCAATGCTGCTCTTATAATTTCTTGCTATCAGGCTCGCAATAACCTCACTGTCTGTGGTGGTTGCAAAAATCATACCCTGGTCCTCAAGCTGATCTCTTACAGAGCCTGCATTCACCAGATTCCCGTTATGGGCTACTGCTATGTTCCCCTTCTTGTATTTGACCAAAAGAGGCTGTGCATTTGCTGCAAAGCTGTCCCCCGTAGTGGAATACCTTACATGGCCTATGCTTATATCACCCTTTAAGAGGTTCAATATTTTGTCGTCAAAAACCTCAGATACCAGACCCATTTCCTTATAGCAGGTTATCATCCCATCCCTGTTCACAGCTATGCCGGCACTTTCCTGGCCCCTGTGCTGCAAGGCTATAAGTCCGTAATAAGTGAGACTTTCTATTTCCATATTCCCTTTGTCGTATATGCCAATAATTCCGCACTCTTCCTTAAGCTTATCCTCTTTCACAAATATATCGTTATACATGGTTTATCTCCTAACTTAATCTCCTTACTACTTCCATATAGCCTTCTTCCACCTTGCCCAGGTCTCTTCTGAAGCGGTCTTTGTCCAGCTTTTCGTGGGTTGTGGCATCCCATAATCTGCAAGTATCCGGTGATATTTCGTCTGCCAATATAATCTTTCCGTCAGGTGTTTTTCCGAATTCAAGCTTGAAATCCACAAGTATTATATCTCTTGTAAGCATGTATTCAGTCAATATCTCATTAACCTTGAATGCCATTCTGGTTATCTCAGCTACTTCCTCTTCTGATGCAATGCCCATGGCCTTTATGTGATAGTCGTTTATCATGGGGTCTCCAAGAGCATCATCCTTGTAGCAGAATTCCAGCACTGTAGAATTCAGCTTCAAGCCTTCCTCAAGGCCCAATCTCTTCGAAAGGGAACCGGCAGCATAATTTCTGACCAGCACTTCCAGAGGAATGATTTTCACGCTTTTCACCATTACTTCCCTGTCATTAAGCTTCTCAACCTGGTGAGTTTTCACACCCTTCTCTTCAAGTAAATTGAAAAGCTTTGCGGATATTTCGTTATTCATAACCCCTTTATTTACTATTGTTCCTTTTTTGAGTCCGTTGAATGCCGTAGCATCATCCTTGTACTCAACTATATAAAGCTTTTCGTCATCTGTCTTATAGACCTTCTTTGCCTTACCCTCGTATAGCATATCCAGCTTCTTCATCAGAAAACCTCCCCTTTAATTTTTTCATCCTTCTTTATTACATCCTGCTTCATTTTTTCCTTATGGGCTTTAAGCTTCTCTCTTAAAAAGTTATATTTTACAGACAAAATCTGAACTGCCAGAAGACCGGCATTTTCTGCACCGTCCACTGCAACTGTGGCCACAGGAATTCCTGAGGGCATCTGTACAATAGACAGAAGAGAATCCAGACCGTCCAAGGTTGATGATTTTATCGGTATCCCTATAACCGGAAGTGTTGTGAACGCTGCAAGTACTCCGGGAAGATGCGCTGCCTTGCCTGCTGCGGCAATTATAACTTCAAAACCACTGCCTTCTGCATTTTTTGCATATTCAGCCGCCCTGTCCGGTGTCCTGTGAGCGGACATTACGTTAACTTCAAAATCAACTTCAAAAGCCTTTAGAACCTCTATTGTCTTCCTTACTACAGGCAAATCCGAGTCACTGCCCATTATTACTGCAACCTTTGGTTTTTCAATTGACACATTCATCTCTCCTTTTTTATTATTTTATCAGCTGAAGTATTCCACCCCTGCTGCAAATATCATCTGGTCCTTATCTCCAGGTACGTTTTTACCTATGTTTTCTCCAGTCCTCTCCGAATGGCCCATCTTTCCCAGTATTCTTCCGTCAGGACTTGTTATTCCCTCTATAGCCTCTATAGAGCCGTTTGGATTAAATACGGTTTCATAAGTTGGATTACCCTCAAGATCCACATATTGTGTGGCAACCTGCCCATTTTTTATAAGCTCCGCTGCTGCAGCCTTGCTTGAAGCAAATCTTCCCTCACCGTGAGATACGGCTATGGTGTGAATATCTCCCACCTTTGACTTGCTGTACCATGGAGACAGTGTGGATACTACCTTTGTCCTCACCATGCAGGATATATGATGTCCTATTTTATTATAGGTGAGAGTCGGTGAGCTTTCATCTATATCCCTGATTTCCCCGTATGGCAGGAGTCCAAGCTTTATCAGTGCCTGAAAGCCGTTGCAGATTCCCAGTATCAGTCCGTCTCTATCCTTCAGGAGCTTCATTACAGCTTCCTTCACTTGAGGGTTTCTGAATACTGTTGCTATGAATTTCCCCGAGCCCTCCGGCTCATCTCCGCTGCTGAAGCCTCCGGGCAGTGCAATTATCTGTGTGCTGCCGATGGCTTTTACCATTCCTTTTATAGAGGCTTCAATATCTGAAGGTGTTATATTCCTGAATACAAGCTGTTCCGGAATGCCTCCTGCTTTTTCAAAAGCTCTTGCGGTATCGTATTCGCAATTGGTGCCCGGGAATACCGGTATGAATATTCTCGGTTTCGCTATTTTCATAGAAGAACCTGTAATATTTGTGCTGTTATAATATATATTCTGCGGCTTGTCTTTCGACTCCTCCGTCCCTGTAGGGAATATCCTTTCAAGAGGAGCTTTCCATGCCTGCAGCGCAGCTTCAAGCTCTATCTCTACTCCGCCAATTGCTATGGACCGGGAGCTTTTTGTTGTGCCTGCCTTCTCATAAGCTATATCGGTAAATAGTTTATCCAAATCATGGTCCGACTCAAGCTCCAGAATAATTGAGCCATAATCCGGAGTGAAGAGACCTTTTCCTTCAAAGCCATCTTCAAATGTGAAGCCCAACCCGTTGCCAAAACACATTTTGCTGACAGCTGCCGCCACACCCCCGAAGCCTATAGCTCCTGAAGATAACACCAGGCCCTTCTTAATCAGCTCATGAACTTTAGCATTGATTTTATGGAGTTTTTCAAAGTCGGGCAATTCTTCAGAATCCCTGTCGGCTCTGAGAATCACAACAGTACTTCCTGCCTTTTTGAACTCCTGTGATACTATATTGTCAGCCTCCGCCACATCGACTGCAAAAGCAACCAGAGTCGGAGGCACATTTATATCCTTGAAGGTGCCCGACATACTGTCTTTTCCTCCTATAGCAGGAATCCCCAGCAGCATCTGAGCATAGAAGGCACCAAGAAGCGCACCGGCAGGTTTGCCCCACTTCTCCGGGTCCTTTCCAAGCTTCTCAAAATATTCCTGAAGAGTAAGTCTGGTCTTGCTGTAATCTCCTCCGAGGGCTGCAATCTTTGCGACTGCTTCTACCACTGCATATACTGCACCATGAAAGGGACTCCATTTTGCCAGCTTCGGATTATAACCGTAAGTCATCAAGGTTGCAGTTTTTGTTTCGCCGGTCAGCACAGGCAGCTTCATTGCCAGGCCTTGTGACGGGGTTTCCTGATATTTGCCTCCAAAGGGCATCAGTATAGTTCCAATGCCTATAGTACTGTCGAATCTCTCCACAAGTCCCTTCTGGCTGCATACGTTGAGGTCCTTCAAGTTCTCAAGCCATTTCCCCTTAAGGTCTTCCTTATGTTTCCCCCATGCCTGCTGCTTCTCAAAGAAGCTCTCAGGGCTTGGAGATTTCACCAGGACCTGCGTTCTCTGCTTTACACCATTGGTATTCAGAAAGTCACGGCTTATGTCAACTATTGTCTGCCCACGCCACTGCATCCTGAGTCTGTTATCCCCGGTAACCTTTGCAGCTACTACTGCTTCAAGGTTCTCAGCTTCAGCATGACTTATCAGCTTCTCAGCATCCTCTGCCGCTGCCAGAACAGCCATCCTCTCCTGGGATTCCGATATGGCAAGCTCAGTGCCGTCAAGTCCTTCGTACTTCTTGGGAACTATGTCAAGGTCTATGAAAAGTCCGTCAGCCAGCTCCCCGATTGCTACCGAAATACCACCGGCACCAAAATCATTGCACTTTTTTATCAGCTTGCTTACCTGGGGATTCCTGAACAGCCTCTGAATTTTTCTTTCAGTGGGTGGATTGCCTTTTTGGACTTCCGCACCGCAGCTTTGTATAGATTCCTCGGTATGCTCCTTTGATGAGCCTGTAGCTCCGCCGCAGCCGTCTCTTCCGGTCCTTCCTCCCAAGAGTATTATTACATCACCCTCTACAGGTGTTTTTCTTACAACACTGCTTTTGGGAGCCGCACCTATGACAGCGCCGATTTCCATTCTTTTTGCAACGAAATCCTCATCATATATTTCCGCTACCTGCCCGGTTGCAAGGCCTATCTGGTTACCGTAAGAGCTGTATCCAGCCGCTGCCCCTGTTGTGATCTTCCTCTGGGGAAGCTTCCCGGGCAATGTAGCTTCTACACATGTCCTCGGGTCTGCACTTCCTGTCACTCTCATTGCACCATATACATAAGATCTTCCCGAAAGAGGGTCTCTTATTGCTCCCCCGAGACAGGTTGCCGCTCCGCCGAAAGGCTCTATCTCAGTAGGATGGTTGTGTGTTTCATTCTTGAACATCACAAGCCATTCCTCCTGCTTTCCGTCTATCTCTGCATTTACAGTAATACTGCAGGCATTGATCTCATCAGAAACCTCCAGGTCATTAAGCAGCCCTTTCTTCTTCAACTCTTTCATCCCAATTACTGCCATGTCCATGAGGCTTATATCCCTTATTGACTCTTCGTAGACATACGCCCTTGCTCGAAAATATCTTTTCAGGGCTGCTTCAATTGCTTTCGTATACTTACCCTTCTCTATTTCAATGCTTTCTATCGTTGTATGGAAGGTAGTATGGCGGCAGTGATCCGACCAGTACGTGTCTATTACTCTTAACTCTGTGATGGTAGGATTCCTTTTTTCCGTACCTTTGAAATATTTATGGCAAAACTTCAGGTCTTCAAAGTTCATTGCAAAACCCATTTTCTCCATAAGCTTTGCCAATTCCTCATCTCCCATTTGTATGAAGGCTTCGACCTCTAATACATTGCCGGGAGCAACCTTCGGAAATTCCAAGGTTTCAGGCTTCTCAAGAGAAGCTTCCCTTATTTCCAAAGGATTGATGCAATAATTTTTGATTTTTTCAAATTCATTATCAGAAATTTCCCCTGAAAGAATTATTAATTTTGCAGTCTTTACCTCCGGCCTTTCCTTCTGTGTCAATATCTGCAGACACTGAGCCGCAGAATCCGCTCTCTGGTCATATTGTCCCGGAAGGTACTCCATTGCAAATAATCTGTCACTCTTATCGATTTTAATATTTTCATCAAAGGAATTATCGACTGTAGGCTCTGAGAAGATAGTATTTTTTGCTGATTTGTATTCCCTGTCTGTGATTCCGGAAATGTCATATCTATTGATTATTCTAAGATTTGTAAGCTTATCTATCCCAAGGTTTTCCCTGATATCGTTGAACAGATCCTTTGCAGAAACGGCATAGTCGATTTTTTTCTCGACATATACCCTTTTTACATCGCTCATCAAATTTCACCTCATTTGTACTAATATCTCTTTAATACTCCATACTTATTCTATCTGGCTACTTTACAATTAGATTTTATCATAGTAAAATTATTTAAAATAATTAATATTATTAATATTGTTGATAAGGAGAGCTTATATATGGATATTAGCTTCGAACTCTACAAGGTATTTTATTATGTAGCAAAATCTCTGAGTTTTTCCGCGGCATCAGAAGAGCTTTTTATCACACAATCAGCGGTAAGCCAGTCTATTAAGCTTCTGGAGGAAAAGCTCAAATGTCAGCTTTTTTTCAGAAATACAAAACGAGTCAAGCTTACCAGAGAAGGGGCTATTTTATTTGGGCATATTGAACAGGCCTTTAATTTCATAAAGTCCGGTGAAAGGACGCTTGAGGAAATGAACTCCCTGGGTCAGGGCGAAATCAGGATAGGAGCCAGCGATACTATCTGCAAATACTATCTTATGCCGTTTATAAAACGCTTCAACCACATTTATCCCAATATAAAGATTCATCTTACCAATAGAACCTCCCCCAAGTGCATTGAGCTTCTAAGGAAAGGAAGCGTTGATCTAAGCGTGATCAATATTCCCGAAAAATGCAATTACAGCAATATTTCCGTAACGAACACCAAAAGCATAAGGGATGTATTTATAGCCAATGATAATTTCAAGACGCTGAAGGGCAGAAAGGTATCCTTAAAGGAACTGGAAAACTATCCTCTCCTTGTATTGGAGGCTAAAACTACAACCAGAGAATTTTTTGACAACCTGATGGCAAAGCATGGGGTATCCATAAAACCTGAAATTGAACTCGGAAGTGTGGATATATTGATGGAAATGGCCAAAATCGGGCTTGGAATTGCCTTTGTACCGGATGAATGCGTCAATCAGGAGCTGTCAAAGGGAGAAATATTTGTGTTGGACATAAAAGAAGAAATCCCCGATAGAAACCTGGGATTCCTTATACATTCCAATATACCGCTGCCTCTTGCGGCATCAAAGTTCGTGGAGCTGCTGGAAGGCTTACGCTAGTGCTTATTAACACAACATATTTTCTTGTCATTCATAGTGTTAATAATGCACTTCCTTGATTTGTGCCTCGCATACCCTAGAATAAAATTGCTTTACGAGGCACATTCACAAAGCTTCACATATATTCTCTTGTTTATCTTTCCCTTGCTTTTATATTCCACTATTTCCATGACTCCGACTTCTCTGGTATTAGCCACGTGGGTGCCGCCGTCGGCCTGCAAATCCAGCCCTGCTATTTCAACTGTCCTCACATGGCTGATTCCTTCCGGCAGCAGGTTTATTTTTGTCCGTATCAGGTCGGGTATCTGAAAGGCTTCCTCCCTTGGAAGTATCTTTACCCTGACATCTCTTGCAGCTTTAACCTCCTGGTTCACCTTTTCTTCTATTTCTTTGATAAGAGCAGCCTCAAGGTTTTCAAACTCAAAATCCATTCTCCCGGCTAAAGGCTCCATATTGCCTCCTGTAACCTGCGCGTTATAATCCCTCCATACCACGCCGCACAAAATATGCATTGCCGTATGGGTTCTCATGAGCTTATACCGGCTTTCCCAGTCCAGCTGACCCTTCACTTCTGTTCCGGCAGCAGGAAGCTCACCTTCGATGCAGTGCAATATCCTCCCGTCCTGCTTTTTCACCTTGCTGACCTTGTATGATTTGTTGCCCGCATGAAGGAAGCCTGTATCATTCAGCTGTCCCCCACCTCCGGGATAAAAAGCTGTTCTGTCCAATATCACAGCATTCTCTGCGCTATCAGTTTCCAGTACTTCGGCACTGAATTCCTTGAGATAGCTGTCTGTCTGAAATAGAAGCTCAGTCATTTTATATCCCTCCATCATTTGAAAATCAGTCTCGAGACTCGTATCTCGTATCTATCTTTCATTTAAATTTATAGCTGTACAATTCTCTGAGCTCACCCTTTAGCAGGTACGGTATATTCTTCAGCTCTGTTACATCCTTGGCTCCCAAAAGCAGCATCAGGACTTTAGCTCCGTATATAAGGTCCTCCATATACCTTTCTGCAGCTTCATAGCCTTTTTCAATCAGTATTCTGAGGATTGCCCCTCCTAAAGCCACCATGTCCGCATCCATGCAAAGAGCTTTAATTAACTCCTCAGGCTTTGAAATACCTCCTGAGCAGATTAAAAACAAATCGCTGTTGGCTTTTCTGCACTCCAGAAGGCTAAGTGCCGTGGGTATTCCCCAGGCTTTCATAAAAGAACAGTCCCTTTCAATATTCCGGGAGCTTTCAATGCTCACGAAATTAGTTCCTCCCCTGCCGCTTATGTCTATATACCTAACTCCGGCAGCATAAAGCTGCCCGGCGGTTTCGAAGGACATTCCGAAGCCTGTTTCCTTTACTATTACAGGGACCTCCGACAATGCAGTTATTGTCTTGATATTCTCCAGTACGCCCTTGAAGCTGCGGTCCCCTTCAGACATGCACATCTCCTGCACAACATTCAGGTGAAGCTGGACAGCATCGGCCTCAATCATATCTATGGCTTTATATGCATTATCAATATCCAGATTTGCACTTAGGTTGGCAATTACAATCCCGTCTCTATTTATCTCTCTGACCTTTTTAAAGGTATCAACTGCTTCGGGATTATCAAAAGCTATGGTCTGAGAACCTACAGCTATTGGAATATTGAATTTTACCGCAAGTCTTGCCAGCTTTCTGTTTATTTCACCGGAATATTCCGTTCCCCCTGTCATTGCATTTATCATAAGGGGACTGTCTATATATTTGTTTAAAAATACATACTCTGTACTTACTTCTCCGAAATCAACATCAGGAAGTGAGTTGTTCTGCAGTACTACATCCTCAAAGCCATTGCAATCCGCCGAAGGCTCATTCAAAAGAAAATATTTCAGATGCTCATCCTTACGCTTTCCACGGGTATTTCCCATATTATCCATTATGAACCACCCCTTATATTGCTAATATTTACCTTCGCTACATTAGTTATACATATTCTATAACGAGTAGGGGCATATATTCAACATTAATTTGGCATGCCCCGTAAGCGAGTTTCATAAAAGGCTTCCTTAGTCGTTAAAATGCTTCAATAGAAGCCTTTTTTATTATAGCTTTATGCAAATATCAAGAAATAATGCTGTTTTGTTTCCTTCAGCGTCGCTGTGAGTCCGATTTGAGTTGCCGAAGTAAAATAGTGAACTCGTTCAGCTAAAGCTGAACATCGGGGATTCAGATGGGGATTCTACCCGTAGCTGGCTATTTGACCAGCCTGCCACCTCCACTCAAATGATATCTTGTTTTGACATTGACTCCACCGCCCACAGCGGCAAGTTAAGCAGCCAATCTTCTTTCTTATATTCCGTCATGGCTGTACGGATTGAAATTTCCGGCCGGAATTTTTCATAGTAGGTTTTGAGACTTTTTGCTTTCAAATTTGTTTCGGCCTTTACCTCAATAGGGATAATCTCCGTGCCGGTGTCGATTAGAAAGTCGATTTCGGCACCACCACGGTCGTTTGTCCAGTAATAGGTTTCTAAACCTTTAATCGTTTTAAGCTGCTGCAAAACATACTGCTCGGTCAGAGCGCCTTTGAACTCTCTAAAAAGCCCGTTACCGTCAAGCAGTACGGTTTGATTAAGCCTTATCATGCATGACAGCAGCCCCACATCGAGGAGAAATAGCTTAAATGCCTTTAAGTCTTCATAGGCCTTTAACGGCAGGCTGGGAGCCGTTGCACGCTGCACCTTATGAACAAGGCCGCAATCGGTCAGCCACAACATGGCCATTTCGTAATCTTTTGCCCGTGAGCCCTCTTTGATGAGACCATAAATAAATTTTTTGTTCTCTTTCGTAAGCTGTGACGGAATACTGTTCCAAAGCATACGGATGCGCGGCACGACCTCGTTCGGTGCGTGTTTGGAAAAATCCTGTTCATAGGCCGCAAGAATACGCTGCTGTATCTCCCGTGCCTCATTAAAATCATGGTTATCGGCAAAATTCACAACAACCTCCGGCATACCGCCTACATAATAATAATGCTTGAGCAAATCGATGTACTCTTGCTTAAAAGTGGTTGCCAGTTCAAAATCGCCATTTTCAATAAGCCCGACAAATTGTTCTTTGCCCATAGCCCGCATAAACTCTGTGAAGGATAACGGATAAAGATCAAGAAATTCGACTTTACCAACGGGGAATGATGTGCCTTGATGCAAAGCGACGCCAAGCAATGAGCCGGCACAAACGATCTGATACTGTGGAGCGTTTTCATTAAAGTATTTGAGGGATGTTAATGCCTTTGGCACTTCCTGTATTTCATCAAAAATAATCAGCGTATTAGCCGGATCAATCTTATGGCCTGCGTAAAGTTCCAAGCCCATAATGATCCGGTCAATCTTCATATCAGCATCAAACAGATTCTTCATCTGTTTGTTATTGTCAAAACTGACATAGACCGTCTCCTTGTAGGCGGTCTGTCCAAACTCTTTCATTAGCCAAGTCTTGCCGACCTGACGCGCTCCTCGGATAATGAGGGGCTTTTTATTATTCTTTTGCTTCCATTTATAAAGCTGTTCAATTGCAGTTCGATACATTGACATCACCTCACAATGGTATTATACTCTATCAATACAAAAATTACAATGAATATAGTAAACTTTAATACATTTTTTACGACGAATAAGTATAATTGTTACAAAAAAACAAACACCCAACCGAGACAACGACCGGGTGCTTATTTCATATTTTTCGGTTTTAATCCGCCAGCATCATTCCCACTTGCTCACTTGAAACATAACCCAAACAATTCTGTTTATGTTTCGTAGCTTATGATATTCTAATTACATCAGTTATCCATATCTTTTGGGCTATCTGATTTTTTGTTACCAAGATGTTGCCGCTAATTTTCAAAAATTAAGCATAGTTTAAGTCTTGACAGTACGATAAAACAGATGCTTTAAATTCTTTAAGCTTTTCTTCGTATTCCCTATTTGAAGCAATCATTTCTCTTACGCTCATTTCGTTACAGACTAATAACTCGTTAATGGACATCTTAAAATTTTGTATCATCTGTTCCTCAATAATATCTTTTACTTTAGTATAGTCTGCAAATCCGTTATTACAAAAACGAATCAATACCCGTTTAAACCATTCTCTGATCTGTTTGTCCATACTATTATGTATATTCCTAATTGATGTTAAGACCGAGTTTGTGCTTACATTGAAACCTTCTTCAGTTAAAATCTCGAATTTACCGGAAGCGTGTGCCATTTCATTTCTGATATCAACAAGACCACTAACTCTCGAAATTTGAGATTTATCCAAATCTATTATTTTGAATATTTTGGGTATATCTTTTTCGGGAATTAGACTATACTCGAAGATAGAGTTTATGTTTTCTACATCTATATCATTCTCTCTGTTATTGTATGGTCTGGCAAATACCACAGCATCACAATATCTCTTAGGTTCTATTCTGCTTATTTTCCAGATGGTACAATATATGTATGTCATATAAAGCAGATGAACACCAAAGTAAGAAAATTGATACTGCCCATACTTATAATTTACAGCAACAAGGTTTGTTACGTTTTGGATGTAATTGATTATATCCTCGTTTTCTAATGGGTTAATGGGCAAGTAATCTAATATTTCTTGAAGATACGGCACATCTGAATAGTCAATTACATCAGACATCTACTTATCACCCCATATTTCTGCAATCCGGTCATTAATTTTTTTAGTGAACACTTCAATGAGTTGCTTCGATGGCTCAATAAGTGCCTGCTCTGATTCAATTTGTGCTACAACTTGCTTTTGTATTTCAAAAGCCGGCAACGGCAGGAGATAATTCCTTATGTCCCCTAAAGAAATAAAACTTTGGGTATTTCCTCTCTTAGTAGATTCAATATAATCAACGAAATCATTGCTAAGTAAGACGAGTTGAACGAATTTGTTATATACATTAGGGTTGTTAAACTTTATAAGTGCAACATTTTTTATAGAAAACTTTCTATCAGTGTTGACTATAACAGGATTGCCAATAGTTCCTATCATTGGCATTATTATATCACCCATATCGACTTTTGAACGTCGATTTATAAGCTCATAATCATCTTGACTTATAAGATTAACATTTTGAAAATCAATGTACCCTTCCTTAACATTTTTCGATGTAATAAGCGGATACCCCTCATTTACATATTGGGGACTATCATGTGTTCCATCTCTTACATCACACACTTTATTTAATTCAAGCCTATCCCATTTAGAATCAATTTGAATTTTAGGCTTGTAATTTTCAACAACAGTTTTTGCACCACCTACGATACGCTGATAGCTCTCAAGTTCATCAACAATTTGTTGCTGTACATCGAGTGATGGCACCGGGACGAGAAAATCTTCAACATCTTTTTTTGTTATAGATTCAAAGGTGCTTCCCATAGATAATTGCTTAAACTCATTCTCGCAAGCTTTTAATATGTAAAACAAATATTCGTTATTAACATCGCAATTGCAGCGTATCGCCATCAATCCTCTACCAATGCAAATTTTATCTGAACAGATGTTAACAGCTCCAACAGGTGCTCTTACTGATAATAACAAGTCACCCTTAATTGCTTCTTTAGTAATTTGAGTAGTCCACGTTGTTGGGGGATTAATATAAACATCACCAAAATTTGCATTTCCTTGATAAAAAGGCAGCCCTTCATTTGATATATTGTAATTAGCGCTCTCCGGCGATTGTCCAGCTATAATTTCACATATTTCCCTAAGCGGCTTATACTCATATTCTGTATTGACAAGAACCCTTTCTCTATATCTACTGCCCACCAACACATATGAATTTTCACGCACTTTATCAAGCGGAATTATCTCAAATCCCACTTTCATCATATCTTCAGCCTGTTCGCGATCAAGCTTACGATATTCTTCGTATTTAGATAAATCACTTGGCTTATCTAATTTACGGCGGTGATTATCAAGTGAATACCCATCGCTTTTAACATCAAAATACCAAAAGTTTTTTCTTTTATCTGATGATTTAATTTTCTTGTTTACTTTTGTAGCGTAAATAATGTTGGTTTTTACGCCTGTATATGGTAAGAAAACTCCTTGAGGCAGAGAAATTACACTTTGCACTTCACAACGCTCTAACATATATTCACGCATTTTTGCCAAATCTTTGCGGAACAAGAAGCCTTCCGGCACAACAAGAGCCATTCTGCCGTTTTCAGAAAGGCTACTAATAGCTTTCATACAGTGTTGTACACATATGCTGTCACCATTTGTACTTGGTATGTCGTATAAACTTCCGAATTTAGTTTTCTGTGAGTATGGCATATTTGTTATAACAACATCGTAAGCATTATAATTATCATTTGACAATTTTATATTGTCGTCGCTATCTCTGCAAATCTCGCCTTTATCGTTTCTAACAATTTCATCAACATATACGGGATTAGCTAAACTGTCTCTCATATGAATGTTGCTATGTCCGTCACCAGCTAAAATCATATTCATTTTTGTTATGCGAGCAGTATTAGTTATCTCATTGCCATAAATAGTTTCTTCTCTAAGTATTTTTTGCAGCTTTGGATTACCACTAACCATATTTCTTTCAATATGTCTAAAGGTTTCTATCAAAAACCCACCTGTTCCACAAAATGGATCATAAACCTTTTCGCCAATTTGCGGATTCACAATGCGCACCATTGTCTTAACAATGTGGCGAGGAGTAAAGTATTCACCTAAATCATTCTTCGTGGATGTAGACTCTTTTAGAAAATACTCAAAAGCATCACCTTTAACATCGCTATCTACATCTGTAAGCATTAAAGGGTTAAGTTTATCCATGATTTCCTTTAAGATGCTTGCATCACGTATTGTAAGAGGGGTAAATATTTCAGTATTATATAACTTGTTCAGCTTTTCGTAGACCGTTTTATTTATATAGTCAATGCGTGTCGAAATAGGGATATTCTTAATACTATCCCAACTACAAGCTGTATCAAAAGCGGTTTTAATACCACTTTCACGTTTTATTTGTTCACTTTCGCTAATTAGTTTTAAAAAAAGTATATTAGCAAACTCTCCAAAACGTTCAATACCTGCTCTAAGACCATCACCACGCAACATATTATTAGCTTCATCAAATATTTTGATTAACTCTTTGCGGTCATATTGAACTTTTGAGCTAATTGTATTTACTTCCCATGTATTTAAATACCTAAGTGCTAAAGTTTCACGAATGAATTCGTCAATTTCTTCACCATTAAGTATGGGCGTTCTATTTGCTTTTGTGTGAAAAGATTTACAAAAAACACCGTCTGTAGCAAATACAAGTGGGGCTTCAAGTGCTTTAGCGTAATATATACCTTGTTCTAAAGCTGCATCTATTCTTTTGCCTTTTTTCTTAGCTTCTATTATAATTAAAGGCTCACCGTCTTTTGAATACAAAACATAATCAGGGCGTTTACCACCCAATTTTTTCTTTTCTGTATCAGTTTTTGGTTGTTCAAAAAAAACATTCCTGTTTTTGCCTGTAAAATTCCAACCTAAGTTTTTTAGGTTCGTATCAATCAAAACTCTGGTATCAGCTTCAAGTGGCATACTATTCATTGTGATACCTCCTTATTATCTATTGCAGACAGTTCTTCTAACGCTTTTTCTGTTAGAACATATTTCCCACGAGGACTTTGCTGAAGCAAATATCCATCAATTTTTAAATCAGAAATAATTGAGTTTACTTTAGTTTTGGTGAAGTGAAGTGTATCGGCAATTTCTTGTTGCGACAATTTAACGACTTGAATACCCAAAACTGAAATTTGCCTTTCACTCATACATTTCAAAACTTTATATTTATCGTTTGTAAAATAATCTATCAATGTACACACCTCACCTATTGTAGTATATATATTTATCATACCATAACGGTCTAAAATTATCAACTTAACGTTTCGATTTTTATAACAAACCGCCGAGGTGCCCCCCGGCGGCTCACATCAGCTAAGAAATATCCCTTATCACGCTGTTATCCGGCATGATGAACGTGTCGAACATAAACCTTGCTCCAAGCCGAAAGCCCTCTATAAATCATTCTATTTCGCTGCAACTGCTGACTTCGCTTTGATCATTTATCATCTGTGACAACATATGCTGTTCGTTTTCGGAGTTAGGTAGAGCGGCGAGGAAATCTGCGAGTTTGCGCTCATTATCGGTCATAATTTTACAAAACTTTGCGTATTCCGATGTATGGTCAAAGCATTTTTCGTTGGGACTAATATTGCCATAATATAATTCTTCAAGAATGTTCATGCCGATCACCTCACTCCCTGATAAATCAGTATTTCAAGCAGTGACGATAAAATATTGCCGCTAGTGATCAACTCAAAATCAGGACCGTATTCGTCACGGTAAATTCGGAACGCCTGTAACACTGCCAATCTGCAACGGGATTCAGGCTGTATTCGTAACGAATACTCAATGTCGTTGATCTTCATGCTTACAGTATAGCTTGCCTCCAGCGGCTCGGCATGTGCCTTTTGAAGCAAATCGTTATGCAACTGTTCATATTGTTTTGGTTTTAATTGACGAATAATCATAACTGTTTTCCTTTCAAAAATCGTACAAACGCCAACACCTTTTTTGAAAGGCTTGAAAGAAACCGCAGCGCATGATATAATATTTACGCTGTGACTGTCTTTTGGCGGTTGCCGTATTGGAAGTGGCGTGATTCTTTAGCAGGAGAGCGCCGCTTCCTCTCATTTTTTTAGGTCCGGTTTCAACCGTTTTATTCCTCGCCTTGCTGCTTCCATTACTGAAACAGATTCTTGTTGGCAATAAGCATCAAGAATATCTTTGGATTCCTGATCTAACTTAACTCCTATTTTATAAGGCTTCGGATTATTGGTTGGCCGTCCCATTTTTTTCGTACCCAATTTATCACCTCACTTTGGGACATCTTAAGTATAGCACTTAAGGTGTCCCAAAGTCAAGAGGCTTTTTTTGTATTAATATTCCATTCTTTCATCCGGTTAATTATAGACTATTTCTTTCAATATCACTTCTTCTGCACAGGCGCGGATATTATTCACCTTACCGACCCATTCCATTTGGTTTTCAGCTTTCAACTGCTCCGTTATTCCCACTCAATAGTTGCAGGAGGCTTTGAGGTAATATCATATACCACCCTGTTCACATGCTCCACTTCGTTTACTATCCTGTTTGAAATCTTCTCAAGTACGTCATAGGGTATCCTTGCCCAGTCTGCTGTCATTGCGTCAGAGCTTGTGACAGCACGGACTGCCACTGTATGGGAATATGTGCGTTCATCGCCCATGACACCAACGGTTGTAATGTCGGGCAGTGCGGTAAAATACTGCCAGATGCTTCTGTCCAGTCCCGCCTTCTTTATCTCTTCTCTGAGAATTGCATCGCTTTCCTTGACGATGTGGAGCTTTTCCCTTGTTATCTCCCCAAGTACTCTTATGCCGAGACCCGGTCCGGGGAATGGCTGCCTCCATACCAAATCCTCCGGTATGCCCAGCTCCAGGCCAACCAGTCTTACCTCATCCTTGAAGAGAGTCTTCAAGGGCTCTATAAGACTGAACTGCATATCTTCAGGCAAGCCGCCCACATTGTGGTGGGATTTTATAGTAGCTGCGGTCTTGGTTCCGCTTTCAATAATATCAGGATATATCGTTCCCTGAACCAGAAAGTCGATTTCACCCAGCTTATTTGCTTCTTCTTCAAAAACTCTAATAAATTCTTCTCCAATAATCTTTCTTTTCCTCTCAGGATCGGACACTCCCTTGAGCTTGCCAAGAAACCTGTCTTCTGCATTAACCCTTATAAGGTTCATGTCAAAACGCTTCCTGAATATTTCCTCCACTTGGTCCCCTTCATCCTTCCGGAGCAGTCCATGGTCTACGAATATACAGGTCAGCCGGTTGCCGATGGCCTTATGCACCAGTACTGCCGCAACAGAGGAATCAACTCCTCCGCTCAAAGCGCAGATAACCTTCCTATCTCCTGCAAGCTCTTTTATCTGTGCTACATTCTCCTCAACAAAGTTCCCCATTGTCCAATCTCCTGACAGACCGCAAATATCATACAGGAAATTCTTCAATATCTGCTTTCCATGTTGGGTATGCTCCACCTCTGGATGGAACTGGACTCCATACAGCTTTTTTGCTTTATTGCCCATGGCCGCTACAGGACATGTCTCTGTAGTTCCTGTAATATCAAAACCGGCAGGAGGGGTGTCCACATAGACAGTATGACTCATCCAGCAGACACTGTCCTGCGTCACGTCTTTAAACAGGTCGTCCTCCTTCAGGCTGACCTGTGCCTTTCCATATTCCCTTTTTTCAGCCCTGGCGACCTTCCCTCCCAGCATGTACGCCATTAGCTGCGCACCATAGCAGATGCCAAGAACAGGCACTCCAAGCTCAAACAACCCGGGGTCGCACTTGGGAGCCCCATCCTCATATACACTTGCAGGTCCTCCGGTGAATATTATCCCCCTGGGGTACTTGTTTTTTATCTCCTCCAGACTTATATCATAAGGTACAACCTCGCAGTAAACATTGACTTCTCTCACTCTTCGGGCAATAAGCTGATTGTATTGCCCCCCGAAGTCCAGTATCAATACCAGTTCCTTGTTTGCCATTTTACACTCTCCATTCAAATGCATCTTATATATTTACAGACTATAATTAGGAGATTCCTTTGTTATATTTACATCGTGGGGATGACTTTCTCTCAGACCGGCTGCTGTAATGCGCATAAACTGGGTGTCCTTTCTGAGCTGCTCTATACTGCCTGTTCCACAGTAGCCCATACCGGAGCGCAGTCCTCCAACCAGCTGATATATAGTCTCTGCCAGAGAGCCTTTGTAAGGCACCCTGCCTTCCACTCCTTCAGGTACAAGCTTCTTTGCATCCTCCTGAAAGTACCGGTCCTTGCTGCCGCACGCCATTGCGCCCAAGGAACCCATCCCCCTGTACACCTTGAAGCTCCTGCCCTGATATATCTCCATCTCTCCCGGGCTTTCCTCCGTTCCTGCAAGCAGACTGCCCAGCATTACTACACTTGCTCCTGCAGCAATTGCCTTTACCACATCTCCGCTGTACTTGACTCCACCATCTGCTATTATAGGTATCCCATGCTTCTCTGCTTCCACGGCACAATCATATACTGCCGTGATCTGTGGTACTCCAACACCGGTTACTACCCTTGTAGTGCAGATGGAGCCGGGCCCTATACCAACCTTTACTGCATCCGCTCCGGCTTCAATAAGCTCCTTTGTTGCAGCTGCAGTAGCCACATTCCCTGCAACCACCTGCAAACCCGGGAAACGGCTCTTTATTCTCTGCACTGCTTCGGTAACTCCCTTTGAATGACCATGGGCAGTATCTATTACAATAACGTCCACCTTGGATGACATCAGAGCTTCAACTCTCTCAACCATATCGTTGGTCACACCTACGGCAGCACCAACCAGAAGCCTTCCGCCCTTATCCTTTGCAGAACTGGGATATTGTATGGCTTTCTCTATATCCTTTATAGTAATGAGTCCCTTAAGATATCCTTTAGCATCTACAAGGGGCAGCTTCTCTATCTTATGCTTCTTTAATATCTGCTCTGCCTGCATCAAATTGGTACCTACAGCTGCGGTTATAAGGTTATCCTTGGTCATAACCTCGGATATCTTTCTTGAAAACTCAGTTTCAAAGCGCAGGTCTCTATTGGTAAGTATTCCTACCAGCTTACCCTTTTCATCAGTTATTGGAACTCCGGAAATCCTGTACCTTTCCATCAGCTCCATAGCATCAGCTATTATATGGTCAGGGGACAGGTGGAAGGGGTCAACAATAACTCCATGCTCCGACCTCTTGACCTTGTCAACCTCCATGGCCTGCTTCTCTACGGACATGTTTTTATGTATTATACCGATGCCGCCCTCTCTCGCTATTGCTATCGCAAGCTTGGACTCTGTAACGGTATCCATACCTGCCGACATCAGAGGGATATTGAGCTTGATTTTCTTTGTTAGATATGTCGAGGTGTCGGTATTCTTGGGAAGGATCTCTGACTTGGCAGGAACTAAAAGAACATCGTCGAAGGTCAGACCCTCTTTCAAAAACTTTTCCATTGGGCTTTAACACGCTCCTTTTCTATCTATATATTTTAAATAGTATATTTAAAGTATCAGCCTTTGTCAATCAGTTTATGAATTTGCAGAATTTACTGCAAGCTTATCCCGTACCTTGCTCATTGCTTCATTGTATATATCTGCAATAGGCCTGTCGTACTGCTTTGAAGCGGCTCTGCAATCCTCGTATTCAGGAGAATATTTCAAAAGCTCCCCGTCCAGCTTCCCCACCTTGCACCTTACAATGCCGAACTCGGTATCCACCGCAATTATCTCTCTGTCCAGTATTCTGCGCTCCATGCAAGACAAGCGTACGCCAAAGGTGCTGGTATGCCTCAATATAGCCTCCACGACAGCTTCTTTTTTTTCATGGTGGCATAGAACCGTAAGCTTTGTGCCGGGTCTGTTCTTTTTCATAAATACGGGAGTCAGGGACACATCCAATGCACCCTCTGTGAACAGCTTCTCCATAGCGCTGCCCAATTGTTCAGCCGTCATATCGTCGATATTGGTTTCTATCTCTATGACTCTATCTGAATTTTTTTTTTTGGAATTAAAAAGTACCACCCTCAGTACATTAGGAATTTCATAAGTCTTCTTGCCTAATCCATAGCCTATTCTATCCACCTCAAGCTCTCCGACCATCCCGAACTCATCTGCCAAACCCTTTGCAATTGCTGCCCCCGTAGGAGTAACCAACTCGAAATTTATATCAGTATAATATACAGGTACATCCTTAAGGATTTCCAGTGTTGCAGGAGCCGGAAGCGGAAACATCCCATGCTGGCATTTTACAAAGCCTCTGGACAATGGCAGGCTGGAAAAAACAATCCTCTCTACGTCCAGATTATCTATACATATTGCAGTACCTATAATATCAACTATTGAATCTATCGCTCCCACCTCGTGGAAGTGCACTTCCTCAACAGGCTTTCCATGTATCTTGCTTTCCGCCTCGGCAACCAGCCTGAACATATCGGTGCTAAGCTTCCGAACTCTCTCATTAAGCCCGCTGTGACTGATTATTTCCTCTATATCGCCTACGTTTCTATGCACATGCTCAGTATCATGCTGGTGGTGATGTTCATGTTCATGGTTATGCTCGTGACTATGATTATGGTCGTGATTATGATTATGCTCATGCTCATGTTCATGATGCCCTTCCAATAATACCGAGAAATCTGTACCTGATATGCCATTCTTCAGCTTTCTTTCCACCTTTATCCGGTAGCCTTCCACCTTAAGCTGCTCCAAGCCTTCTAATAGAACCTTCTCATCCGCACCTATGTCCAGCAGTGCTCCCACTGTCATATCTCCACTTATTCCGGAAAAACAGTCAAAATATAATGTCCTCATTTCTTACCTCCATTTTATCCCATTTATCATGCCGGTCAAATAGCTTGCTCCAATCCTTAAAGAGCCCCAATTACCTTGATGTAGAACACTATCACTATAAGCCCTGCAAAAAAGACCTTAACAGTACTTCCAAGGATGTAGCCGACGAACATGGCAAACCCGGAAGTAAAGGACTCCTTCATTTGTTTGCCGAAGTAAAGCTCTCCCAGTATCATACCGGCAAGCTGTCCAACTATAAGACCGGGTATACCCAGAATCACAAGCCCGAGTATCCCCCCAAGAACACCGCCTATAAGCCCGTATTTGGATGCACCGTATTTCCTGGCTGTTAGAACCCCGCCAACGTACTCCACTGCTGAAGATACTGCAGTCAGAATTGCAAAGAATATAAGATTTCCAACGGTTATAACTTGAAAGCCCGTACTCCACGCATAAATCAATGCTCCTGCGAATACCAGGGGCACCCCTGGAAGTACCGGCAAAAAAACTCCTGCAAGCCCTGTAAGCATTACTGCCGTACTCAGTACCAAGAATAGCAAACTCAAATGTCTCACCTGCAATTTCCATATTGTCGAAATTTTAGAGTTTTATTTATTATATACTATACCATAACGAATGTGTAATAATACATAGTTTTGTTATGTACTCTCGCATCAAAATAAAAAAACAGGGAGTGCTCCCTGCTTAAAATGTAAAGACATTGTTCCCGTGCTCTTAACTATGCGAAACACTCCACATGAACTTCATACGGTTCCTTTGAATAAGTCCTGTAGATTACCTGTCCGTCAAATTCAACATGTCTTTCCTCACTTGGTCTCGGCTACCCGAAACCCTCCTTGTAATGAAATTAAAATGGATCATAGTAGGGATTCCTTCATTAGTTTCTACCGGCTACATATGGATAACTATACCATGCAATGTGCTTGAGAGAAATAATATAGAATTTTTTTATTTGGGCGTAACAATCACTTCTCCTGTGTTGCCGTCGATTACCACCCAGTCGCCTGTTTTGATTTTTTCAACCGGATTTTCATCGGCAGCAAAATCCGCAACAGCAGGAATACCCATACTTGCTACAGCAACGCCGAGACGTGCATCCATACGGGTGGAAATCCACCCTGCAGGCCTTACACCAGCAATCTGAGCTCCTTTAAAATGTGCGGAAAAACCGTTGGAACCTTTAGCGCAGGGGACAACCAGAATCGCATCTTTTATGCAAACTCCGTAATTAACGTTCCCCTTTTCGTAGATGATACCATCGGTATCACCCAATGCACCCGAATTCCCCGCAATACTGTCAGGACAAACAACCGCGCGGCCTTGTGCTATACCGGGATATGCGCCGCGCGCCTTCAATTTGAATGTACTCATTTGCTTTCCTCCCATCTGCCGTTATATGCGGCATCAATGCAACGGAAAACCTCTCCATAATAGACAGGCACTTTTGTCTGATGGCGAATGCCAAAAGCCTGTTTTGCACCGAACATCACCATAGCAGTCGCATGCCTGTGACTGTCTTCGCGCATGACAATCGGGCATGACCCTGTCAGTAGTGCGGCACCGGTGTCCTCAATCAACTTGGTGTAACCGTTAACTGTTGCCATTTCCTTGGTTGCATAGTCTGTCCAGATTTGCAGCTCAACACCCTCAGGCAACTTTTTCCCTTCGACATAAAGAGCGATTTCATAAATTTCGTCAAGTGAAATATGTGGACAGCCGATACTGACATAATCGATCTTGCCGCTGCCTTTGTCGCATAACATCGAGAGGGATTCCTCCATATCCTTTTTAGTAACACGGATTTCATGTTCCGACTTTTTTCCGCCAAGAGCCATTTCCAGTGTCTGAGCCTCCGGTGTAAGACCTACTATGTGGCAAATCTCTGCAGCACTGGTCACTGAAAGCGATGCACACAGCTGGCGCATCCTGTTGATTTCAGCATCCTTCAAGCCATTGACAATGACAGGCACCTCATGCTTGGGAAGCAGACGGCCTAATGTAAAGCCCAGCAAATCCCATTCCATCTGTGTCTTAACTTCAAAATCAAGGGTAAATACACAAGTTGCGTAGCGGTTTTCCTTGACATGCATTCCCCACTTCGGAATTCTGCCTGTAATAGCGGCACATACGGCAGCTTCAACTCCATCGGAATTGCCGCAAGCACCAAATATGGTATTGCTGATGACCACATTGCTCGATTCGGTAGTGACAAAATGCTCCCCCATCATCGGCACCCACCCCACATAATAAGGAGTACAGGAATCGACTATTTTCACACCTATTTCTTTTGTTATCTCCAGGTACCTGCGGTTGCGCTCGTGAAATTCCCTGGAAAGGTGCGTGCGCTCATATTCTTTCAAATCACAGCAAGCAGCACAGGTCTGCGTCTTACAGCACGAAGATACCTTGTCAAACTCTACAATTTCATTGCTGCACAAATAAAATTCCGAAAATATCTTTTTATAGTCGGTATCCTCTGCGTAGCAATCAAGATAATGCTGCGCTCCAATAAACAGTGTCGCACGGGAAACCTCACACAACTCTTCAGCACCAAGCACCTCTGCATAACGTACGATAAATTGCATCGCCTTTTGCTTGAATTTTCCCATTTGACCGTCCAGCATTTGTTTCTCATAATTGGTTAAATGCACCACAAAACTCTCTCCCTTCTGCTTTATAGCATATATCCTTTATCCCAAAATAGAGGCATGAAAATGGTATTGCCTACCGCATCTTAGATTAATCCACGATTGCCTCCCCCTAATTGTAATTTTTTTCTTATTCCATTATATATTTACATATTTGCAAAGCATAACAAGTATATTTTTGAATTATACAAGTTCAAACTTGTTATTTAAGATTAAGTTTATTATAATGGTAAAAACAATAGATAGGAGAAGATTATGCAAACGAATCATGAGATATTTATGCTGGTCGCGGAAGAAATGAGTATCAGCAAAGCGGCGGAACGCGCCTTTGTGACGCAGCAGTGTGTTAGTGATCACATCAAAAGACTGGAACAACAACATAACATTATGCTGTTTACACGTCGTCCGCGATTTCAGTTAACTCCTGCCGGGGAAACCATGTTACAATCACTTCGCAATATCAAAATATTAGAGAACAATATGTATTCGAATTTGCATCAAATGTCAACCGGCATAATGGGAAAATTTACGGTTGGTATCAGTGCCTCGCGTGCGCAGGTAATTTTGCCTCGTGTACTTCCGCAATATTACTCGTATTTCCCCAAGGTTAAGGTTGCATTTTCTCTGGATGACACTATTATTATGGAAGAAAAGCTTCTCAAAGGGAAGATCGATTTATTTGTGGGAATCAATGCACATATCCGCGAAGAATTCTGTATCACACCACTTTGTAATGATGAAATTTGCTTGATTATTTCCGACTCGTTATTAAAACGTCATTTTGGAGAACAAACTGAAAAAATATTGCAATCCGAAGCAGATTTATCCCAGTTTTCCGAAATTCCGTTTACAGAGAGCTTTAAGACCGGTGCAATCAACCAGGTGATGCAGCAATATCTTGATGACAATCACATCAGTCTTAAAAAGATATACAGTATCAGCGACAGCGACACACAAATTTCATTATGCGCTTCGGGTCTTTGCGCTTCTTTGTGCCCCAAAATGCTGCTTGCACGCGTCTCCAATCATAACTTGCTCTGTTCTCCTTCTCAATTCATACATATATTGCCGCTTAAGGGACTGCAGCAGAAGCTCCGCGTCGAAATCATACATCCCGGCAATGTATTTCAGCCTGACTACATTAAGAAATTTATTGAAGTGATGATAAACCAAATGGCTCAGTACTGATCAGAGTTTTAAAAATTATAAGAAGTAAGGATTACTGCTTTAGTATGCCGGCAGCTCCCTAATCATCCTTTTTTTTGACTGAATATCTGTTCTGGGGCCTTCCCTGTCTTCCATAGTCCAGCTTCACTTCTGCTTTGCCGTTGTCAATCAGGTACTGCATGTATCTGTGTACTGTCTGGTATGCAAGGCCTGTCGCCTGTGAAATCTCCTTTATCGTCCCATGCCTGGCCTGCTTGTACAGATATTCCAGTATTATATCAAGAGTATCCCTGCTGATACCCTTCTTCAGATCTTCCTCATTTCCGGTGCCGCCGCCATACCCTTGCCGGAGTCTGAGGTGAACCTTTATTCTGGATATAAGGTCCAGGGCCTTTATCGGCTTCAGGGCATAATCACTGGCACCCGCTTCCATGAATCCATCGGCAATATCAGATTTCTCCTCTACAGTAAGCACTATCACCGGTACATTTTTATTTATGCTCCGCAGCATTTTTACAGCTTCTATGCCATTTATACCCGGCATATGATAATCTACCAGTACAATATCGGGACTGTGCTTCTTAAAAAACTCAATGCCTTGCTCCGCATCCTTTGCAGCTATGGGTTCCCAGCCCTGATATTCACATATTGCAGCTATGGCAAACAGTATATCCTTGGAATCGTCAATTGACAGTACTCTCACTCTGCTCATAACCCTCACCTCCCGGCAGTACAACAGTGATTGCCGTACCATGCTCTGTATCGCTGATAAAATCAAATTTGCCCCCGTGATTTTCAATGACACTTTTTGCGAAGCTGAGTCCCAGACCCGTGGAGCTCTTTGTGCTGTAACCCAGTTCAAGTACCTTGCCTATGTTTTGTTCCGGTATGCCGACCCCATTATCCTCTATAACAATATATATATAATCCTTCTCTTCATTTACACTTACCAGTATCCTGCCCGTCTCCTCATCTATCGCATCAAAGGAGTTATTTATAATATTTATAATGGCTCTTGAAAGTCTTATCTTGTTTGCGTATATGTGCATCCCGGAAGTGCTGTTTTCGAATTTAATTTTGTTCTTGCAGCCATTGGACACTATCTGGGAGAAAACATATTCAAAAAGCTCATCTACACTTACCATTCCTTTTGTATTCTCATAGAGTATCTCCGACACCATATGATTCATGTTATCCACCGAATCCACTATTTTGCCCATGTATATCTTCAATCTGCTGTCCTCCGTCATCATTTCAGAAACACTGGCAAGGGCCTGTATTGAAGTAAGCGGGGTTTTCAAGTCATGTACAAGGCTCTGCATTTCCTGCGAAGTCCTGGATTGCAAAGCTTTTATCCTGACCTCCTCAAGTCCCTTTTCTATTTCCTTGTTCCTCTCAATTGTAAAAATCAGACGCTGCTCATCACTAAGAATTTTATTTATTAAAAATGCATTGATTGTAAAAACCACCAGGAAGGTAACACCAGCAAAGTTCAGCACCTCATCTGCCTGTATGAAGCTGGCTATAAGCTTGATATCGGCAGATACCTCTCCTCTGCCGAAGCCAAACCTTGAAAGCCCCGGTATAACATCCATCCACTGTACACCAAAGAGCATCAGTACAAAAATGAAGGACTTCTTGACAATACTGATATTGGAATAATTAAGGTTTTCTATAAGCAAAATAGACATCAGTGCAATGAATGCAGGAACTCCCAGATCGTAATTAAAGCCGTGGACATAATATATAAGCCTGTATACCACAGGTATTATCAGAATTGCAAACAGCCCCCTCAGCCAGTTAAGGTCCCTGCCCCAGAGAGCAACCGTAACAGACTCCGCAATTATAAATGCTCCGAGATAATGGGGTAGTGCCCTGATACTATTCAGTATTACCAGCTTGAAGGCTGCAAGAATAAGCTTTCCGGTGTCCATTTCCACAATACTGGAATGCAGCAGCTCATTTATTTTAAAATTTCCTACATTAAACACAAGGGGTGCAAGAACTCCCAAAAATACAAGGAAAGCACCCAAATAGACCTGCCTTTTTTGTACCGTGACCGAAAGTATTCTGTTCATACTAACGCCTCGCTCTTCTGCCATAAATCACAAGCATTGACAAAGCCAGCCCCAGACAAAGTGCAATTACCGAATAGGGATACTGCTTTTCATGGAATATATCCCCTGTTCCCGCTTCAGGAAGCGGATAAGGATCTATGGGCACACCATATTCTGCTGCCAAACCCTTTATATTCAAGAGATTTATTACAGGTATCCCCCTATCCATAAAGACTTGTATGAGGCCTTTCTCCTTTTGGATTGCAGAGTATTCCCCATTCTTTATTATCCCTGTCCTGAGCCTGGTAAAGTCTTCACTGCCTCCTGAGGATAAAAGATTGCCTCCCACATTTATAAAGCACTTTATTGGTTTGCCTTTCTCTTCATATATCTCAAGTCTTTGCTGCACATTCATGGTGAAATCCTGCTGGTAGATAACCCTTCTGCCCTGTTTGCCGAAACGCTCAAGCAAGGTCTTCGATATTTCCTCATCCATATCTTCCCCTATATCATCGATCCCCCCCAAGGACACGGCCGCAGATTTATACTTGAAAATTCCCGCTTCATATAAGGCTTGCTCCATATCTATGCATGTAAACTCAGGATCATTGGCACCCCATGAGGATGCTCCTGCTGATGTTATAACCGCCGCATCCAGTCCCATGACTTCCATGGAGGAAGCAACTGCAGTATTAAGTGCAGGAAAGGAGCCTGAAAGGTTGACTGCTATAAAGTCTCCTTCTTCCATGCCTATTTCCTTCAGCATATCAACCACCACCGCTGCAAAATCCGGATTGACTGAGGTTCTCTTGGACTCCAGTGAACCCAGGGTAGTGGTTATAGGACTCCACTCGCTTCCAATCAAGCCGGTTTTGTTTATGTCATCCTTCAGATAGACCGGAAGTCCCCTCTGGGCTTTTTCATCCCGTATTGCATTCATGGCTTCAGACATCAATTGTGAAGCCTTTAGCTTCTCCTCATACCACTTGTCCCTCGTCCTTGTGGCCGTTGAAGCTGCTCCATAATAGCCGACAGCCAATATAACGGCAGCAATAATCAACAGAACATCTACTTGTTTGAAGCTTTTTTTCATAAGAATCCTCTTTTTCTCAGGTAGAATTTATGAAATCCCGTGACTTATGCTATTAGCCAGCAGCATAAGCATTTTGACCGCCAAAGCAACAATAAGCATTGAGGAAATTGTTTTTATCATGCCCTGTCTGTCAATTTCCTGTGCTATAATTCCCGGAACAAGATATCCGATAACAAGACTCACGGAAACAGCAATGTCCGCAGCTTCACTTATGCTTCCCAGCAGGTACCTTATTATAAAGCTCATAATGATAAAAACCGCAAACTTCCGCTTCCCGTATATTATTGTGTAGCCGGACAGCAGCTTTACCGCAAAAAATGCAGCTATGCTTACAATTATAGTAAAAAGTATTCTTTTGGGATTATCTATAAATAGTGCAATATATCCTGGAACTATTATCCCCCCCGGTGATATCTCCGTCAGTTCATAGAATATAATGCTTGCTACTATTCCCAGTACTACTATCTCATCTGCCAAGGACACCACCAGCCCCTTCCATATACTTCAGCAAATCCTTGCCAAAGCCGTTTATATTGCCTACTGCAAAAACTGAAACATCCTCCGGGTATTGCTCCAGCTCCTCCAGGCTATTGATTGCTTTTATCGAGCCTTCCGGTATTCCACCCTTTATAAGCATTTTTCTCATCAGGTGTTTCAGGGGGCCAGATATCCAAATACTGTCGAAGCAGTCCTTTGACTGCACTGCGAAATCGCAGAACTGCTGCATTCTCGTCAGTCTGTCCTCACGGTTGTTTATCAGAAGTACCCTGTTTCCATCCCCCTGTCCTACCTTCAGGAATACCTGTTCCATTATACTCTGTGCAGACTCCGTATCATTTACGGCCAAAGCATTTACAAAGGTCAGCTCCTTGTTCCCTCTATTCCTCCTACTATAAACCTTAAGACTGCCAGGGTCCTTTTTATAATTCCGCATCCCGCTTAAAGCTGTCTCCTTGTGTACTCCAAGAGATTCGCAAACCTCCAGAGCCAAAGACACATTATCTCTAAAATCAATTTCATCCCAAGCCTCACTGCCTTCTTCAGCACAAAAAGCTACAGTAGCTTTCTCCTCAGCCGCCTTTTTAAAAAAGTCAAAGTATTTAAAATCCGCTGTAAACAGCCTCCCTTTTACAGGTATCGTTGAGCTTAAGGCTTCGGCAATATCATCAAGGGTCTTCCCCATTTCATCCAGGTGATCCGGCCGTACATTTGTTATTACTCCAATGTCTGCAGCTACAAGCCTTTCCTGGGAAATTTCCTGCAGCCCGGGCTTTACTGCCATGCACTCAATTACAAGTATCTCAGCTCCCTGAGCCCTTGCCTCCCTTATTACACCGATCTGCTCTTTTATATTTGCCCTGCCCCTGCGCTTCAGCTCATGCTCACTGCCATCCACATACAGCATCCTGGGGCTTGTCCCGGTAGTCTTTGTAAAAACCTTGTTTCCGCCCGCTCTCATGCCTGCATCTATAAGCCTGCATACTGTGGATTTACCCCTGGTACCATTTACATGAATTATATGCCTAAAGCCTTTCCGCATGACAGAAAGGCTGTAATATTCATAAATCAGATATACAATATATAAAACGCTCAAAAACAATATCATAGGTCTCATAATGAAATACCTTCCAAATCAGTTTGACATCTCAAAATACCTGAGAATTGCACTCACAGCCCATATCTGCTGCTCTACCCTGTCTTCCAAGCTCTGCCCCGACCAGGTTTCAACAGTAACGGCAGGAACACTCAGGAGCTTGGATATCTCCCTGTTCATGCTTCCTTCGGGAGCACCGGAAGCAAAGGTGAATTCATTCCCGGCACCAACCTTTTCATTCAATCTCTCAAGTATGTCCAGAACTATTTTCGCACTGTCCCCGGTCTCACTGATCACCAGAGCTTGCCCAAGGGCAGCAGGCTCCTCACCGTATTTCTCTTTTGACTCGTGCAGGTCAATAACAACAGCAGGGTTATATCCGCTTATTGCTTCAACAAGCATGGCGGCCGCATATGAGGACAGACTGCCCCCCTTGTCTCCGGGAAAGCATCTGTTAAGATCCTCCATATAGTACTCAGTCCGTACACCGTTTTCACATGCCGGTTTGTTAGCCCTGGGCACCACCACTATTTTCCCCTTTAGCGGAATCAGCCGGCTTAGGGCTTCGGCGGCAAGCACTCCTGCCGTCTCATCTCCATGAATGCCACCGATTATAATGACTGTAGGGCCATTTATGCCTGAGTCTGCCATGTGCGCCTCCGTACCAAACCTGGTATCCTTCATTATTGTGACGGTAGAGCGGCTGCCTTCGGCAAAAACAAAGCAAAAGGTCAGCAATATGACTATGATTGTTTTAATATAACCCTTGCCCATAAGCCTGTGCACCCCTTTTAATTTATACTATATTATTCTATATATAATAATATTTCCCCTTTTCCTGATGCATACAAATATACAACAAAAGCCCCGACCCATATGTCAGGGCTGTTCAGCCTATTGTTCCACAGGAAGCAGATATTTGCCTATGCCGTTTTCCTGAAGCTCCAGGAATCCGGGTATGTTTTGTATCACTAATTCCTTATCAGGGTCAGCACTGCTGAAAACCCTGGAAAATTCAACTATTGATGTAAGGTGTCTTCCAACCCTTTCATCAAGGGAATGGCCATTCTCGTCAAAGGGTACAAAAAGACGCCCCAACTGCTTTGCCCGGACATAATACTTATCCTTCCCCGTAACTACCAGGTTTTCATCCGTTCTGCCCCGGAGTCTCCCCTGAGAGGGATTTGCAGTCTCCATCAGCACCGACAATGTGTCTGTATAGTCTCCAAGCTCCCTGTGCGTAAGTCCATGGAGGTTTACAGGCGATGGCTCAAGTCCTATAGTCACCCCTTCAAACTCCAGATTCATAACTACTTCCGAAGCAACAGCCATTGCTTTCTCATGGGCTACTATGGCATTTATAACAGGATATTCCGGAGAGGCCTCATGAAGGTCAATGCTAATACCGATATTTTCTTTCCTTATAAGCTCCGCAATACCGTAGCACACCTTTTCAGTGAAGGTACCGTCCGTCCTGCCAGGGTATCCCCTGTTGAGATTCCTCGTCTCGCTGCCTGAAAGCTTCTGCCCTGATGCAGCGTGAATGTATACCTCGGGGTCAGGCCATTGATGAATCGGGTTTGTTGCCCTTGAGCCATATCTGAACCATCTTTCCCCAAAGGGGGTTTTTATTGTAAACCGCTGTGGAGCACCTTCCTGCGGATCATTGTGTGTAAAACCGCTTCTGTTGGCTCTTGGTATTACATATAGGGTGCCTTTATCAAGCACCGCATTTTCAATAAGCATCACTGCTGTAAGCAGGCCTGATGGTTCATTGGGGTGTGTACCTCCAAGCACCAGCATGCTGCCCCCCGGCCGGCTGCCTTTTATTACATATATTTCGGTATCTCCCATGGTTCCTTCCAGTTGTCCGAAGTAGTCGCTTAACAGTTTTACCTCAGTTACTCCCGGGCCCTTGATTATAGGCTCCTCTTTCCGCATTTGGAGGAATGAGTCCGCTGCTGTCACAATACAGGCCATGGAGATAAAGAGAAGCACTGCTGCCGTTATCCTGTTTCCTTTCATTATCATCCCTCCACCCTATTTAATCATCAATATTCTAAGAACCAGTGGAATCACTACAAGAGCTGCATTCATCTGCTTCTTGAATTCCTTTTCCTTAAAAAGATTTATTATTGTAAAAACCAATACCAGAAGGGCAATTATCCTATATACAAGTGTCAATGTATACACCTCTCTCTATAAAGAATAAGCACAGGCTGCCGGACTTAAAAAATAACGGCTGCCAAAGACTTTGAGAAAATGATGAACAATAATGCATAAATAATAAGTATGACAGAGGGTATTATGCACTTTTTCAAAACCTTGGAGTAATCATCCAGACCAACGATCTGTGCTGCAAATATACCGGCAAGAGCTGTAGGGGGCATCATATCCCCCAGGCTTGCTATCAGAGATAGGGCTGAGGCTGTGATTATCTGATCCTTCCCCAAAAGTGCAAGAAGGAATGGAACCCCCAGCACAGATGAAGCACCAAAGGAGGATACAGCTCCGAACAATGGCACAGTAATGGCAATACCCAGATAGAGCAGTACAGGAGGAAGGCTCAGGCTGTTAACAACGATAAATCCTCTTACACCCGTCAGTGTCATCACCTGTATGAACATTCCCACTCCCATTAATATTCCAAGTACAGGAAGAGCGCTGTTTATAGCCGCTTTGACGGTTTCATAGACATTGATTCTCTTACCGCAGGAAAGACCGATCAGGCTTCCTGTAATAAATATCAGAGGCATTCCCCATCCGAAGGTTTTGGGAAGCAGCTTGCTCAGTACCATTAGGAGTAAAACCGCAAGCACAGGAAAATATATTTTTATTCCATACAGCTTGGCAGTCTGGAAGTCTATTTTCTCTTTCAGTACTTCATAATCCAAGTTCTTTGCATACTTAAGGCCAAAATATAATACTGTAAACACAGCAAGGGGCAAGGTCAGAAGCAGCAGAGGTATTTCAAAGCCCACATAAGGCATATCAATGCCTCCGCCTATAATCATCGCCGGAATATTAACAGGAGGTGCTATCATCCCAAGCAGTCCTCCCATGGCTATAATGGAAGCGGTTTCTACCATCGGTATTCCCATGAGCATAAGAATGGGAGCAACTATACTTCCTGCTGTAAGCACCGATGCTGTTGAAGATCCGGTTATCATTCCCGGAAACATAATAATAAACATGAGAAAAATCAACAGCAATGCCGGCCTTTTATGATATCTCCTGATAATAACCGAGCTCAGTGCATCCAGAGTCCCAATCTCTTGAATAACCTTCATAAATATCATTGCACATGCTATTACGAGTATTGTATCCAGATATCCGAAGGTACCTTCCACCAGATGCCTTATCGGGATACCTTTCCCCCCGGCAAGTGTCCCCGCCACTGCTGAAGCAACCATTGAAACGCTTACAGGCAGCTTGAAGGCGAAGCATCCTGCAAAGAAAACTCCCAGCATTGCAACAAATAATATTAGTTCAAAATCCAAAAATGTCCCTCCTCCGTAAATTACTGAGGTGAATAAATGTTATAAATGGGAGTGCATACTCCCATTTATAACATTCTTCTGATTTATTTAAATGCTGCCTTAAGGGGATCAACTACAGCTGTTATCTTTTCTACCGTGTCCATAGGCACGCCCTTTGCAAGCTTTTCGAAGAATCCATCCTTGTTCCCGTCTTTAACAACTATAATATAGTCGGAGTAAGGAACAACCTCATTGATGAACTTGTCTGAAAGCTCTCCTCTTCTTGCTTCACCGCCTACATGCACGCTTATAATGACCATATTTTGCTCTTTGGCTTTTTTCACTATCTCTGCTGCTCTGACAAGCTCATCTTCAGCTTTTATTCCTGCAGCTCCGAGGCCTTTAGAGCTTCCGCCCACTGCTAATACAAGGGTCTTGCCACTGATTCCATCAGCTTCCACTATGGAATTAAAGTCAAATTTTATATCTGCTCTGGTAAGCAGGGTTTTTACCATTTGCACATCCGCACTCTGTCCAATAGAGGTCAGATATGCCGGCTGCTCTGCAATAGGAGCAGCCAAGACACCCTTGAAGCTGCTTTCTTGTGCTGCAGGAGCGGCTGTTGGCTCAGCTGCTGCTGGAGTTGGGGCTGCTGTGGCACTTTCCGCAGCTGCTTCTTGTACCGGTGAAGGCGCAGGCGCAGCTTCCTCAGGGGTAGGGGTAGGTGCAGGAGCCTCTGCTTCCGGCTCAGCAGCGGGTGCCGGTGTACTTTGAGCCGGTGCACCGGCTGTTGGAGCAGGTGTACTTTGTTCTGTAGCTGCCAGAGCAGCTTCAGGGGTTTTTGTACTACAGGATACAAGTGCAGCGCATAGTACTATGATAAGTATTGCTGATACTGCCTTATTTGCTTTATTCAACTGCATTTAATATTCACCCTTTCAATCTTGCAGTAATTAGAAGCCTGCTGCCTGACCGTCTCTTCTCGGGTCAGCACCGCCGTGGAGTGTCTTTGAAGCATAATCCATAAGAACAGCATGAACTCCACCGAAGTATGGATCATAATCATTTCTAAGCTCAACCTGATGTCCTTTTGCTTTAAGATCCTCATAGCTCTTTATGGATACCCTTCCTTCCAGCTTGACCGTGCCCGACTGCATGCTGAATATCCTTGGAGCCATTATAGCCTGCTGTATATTCATACCGTGGTCAATAACGTTGCTTATAGTTTGGGCAACTGTAGTTATTATTCTGGTCGCCCCGGGAGAACCAAGTGTCATAAACGGCCTTCCCTGAGGATCAAGAACAAGGGTAGGACTCATACTGCTCAGAGGTCTCTTGCCCGGCTCTATGGAATTTGCTGAGCCTGGTTTCAATACGAAATCATCCATATGGTTGTTCATTATTATCCCTGTCCCTGGAATCGTAACCCCTGAGCCAAAGAAATAGTTTATTGACTTTGTTACAGTTACCATATTGCCGAATTTATCCATTACCGACAGGCTTGTTGTGCTTCCGCTTTCATATCTCCAGGCATCTCCTGCCTCTACTGCTTCTGCAGGCTTGGTCATATCAATCTTGTTAAAGAGCTCTTTAGCATAGTCCTTTGATGCGAGGCCTTTAAGGGGAACCTTTACAAAGCCTGTGTCAGCCATATATTTTGACCTGTCTGCAAACATAAGCTTCATTGCCTCAGTCCATGCATGCCATGTATCTGTTGTATTGTCACCCATAGTTTTAAGGTCATAGTTTTCCATAATATTGAGAAGCTCAATTATATGGGTTCCTCCTGAGCTTGCAGGTGGAGTTGAAATAATCTTATAACCCCTGTATGTACCTTCAACAGGTTCCCTTATCTCTACCTTATAGTTTTTGAAGTCCTCAACTGTAAGTATGCCGCCCTGCTTTTGTACTTCAAGAGCTATTTTTTTAGCAAGCTCTCCATTGTAAAACGCATCCTTGCCGCCTTTTTGTATAAGCTTTAAAGAGTTTGCCAGATCATTATTTACTATTGTATCCCCTACCTCATATGGGAGGCCGTCTTTAAGATACAAATCACTTGTTGCTTCAAACCTGCTGATTTTGTCAAATTCATCCTTTATTATCTGTGAAAGATTCACTGTCACCGGTATACCCTTTTCTGCCAGGTCTATTGCCGGTTGTATTATCTGAGTCCTGTTCATGGTTCCGTAGTTCTCAAGAGCTGTCAGTAAGCCGGCTACTTCTCCCGGCACACCGGAAGCCTTTCCCCCTATGATATTTTCCTGGTTGATTACCGCCTTGCCTTCAGCATCATATTTAAACATATCTGCTGTAGAGTACTTCGGTGCAGTCTCTCTGAAGTCGATAACCACTGACTTGCCGGTATTTGCCATTCTGATTATCATGAAGCCGCCTCCGCCAAGTCCGGAAGCATTGGGCTCAAGCACCCCAAGGGCAAAGCCTGTTGCAACTGCTGCGTCAACAGCATTGCCGCCCTTCTTGAGTATCTCTATTCCCACCTGTGATGCTTCAGGCTTTGCAGCTGCCACAATCCCATTCTCCGCTTCCACATCCCTTGAATATAGATTCAGTGGATTGCCTGCGGATACGACCCCTGTAAACATAATGCTGATGACCAGTATTAATGATACCAGTATTGAGATTTTCCTTAAAGCTCTTTTCTTCTCCATAGTGACCCTCCTTAAATTTATTAGCTGCTTTGAAAAGTGAATACCTTTTAGTTACATAAGATATTTCTTAATATTCTTAAATTTCTATATATATTCTTTTTCTCCTACTTTTTCTCATATTTCTCTTTGCATAGACCAAGGGACCGTTTCTTTCGGCAATAACGAACGAAACGGCCCCCTGACATGTCATCAGCAGTATTTATCTTGTGAATCCTTCCGGCATTCTTGTCTCATGTCCATTAACACTCAACCGTATAATATCCTCGGAACAGTCAGGATACTGCTTGATCAAGTCTTCAGGAACCGCTGCCTCAAAATCCGCTCCAGCAAATCCGGGTGCCATAGTACAGCCGAACAAAGCATACCTTCCCCCTGGAACAAGGAATCCTCCCTGCCAGGTCTTTGCAGGCACAACAAACTGAACCCTCTGGCCCTTTAGCGGATCACATCCCATAAGTATTTCCTCCCTTGAACCATCGGGATAAAGTAAAATCAATTTAAACGGGTCTCCACCGTATACATGCCAGATTTCATCGTAGGGTAAACGATGAAAACAGGATACGCTTAACGGATTTTCAGAATACAAACCAATCATGGCTGTCCCTGCAGGTGTTCCTTTATCAGTCTCCATTGCAGAACAGTACGTATTTTTGAATAAAGTTCCTTCAACGGGCAATCTCTCAAACTGATAGTGCTGAATGATTTTTTCTGTGTCCGGATGTATTTTCTCCATAAAAATCCTCCTTTACCCTGACCCATGCCGAATTGTTATTGGCACTTTCAAATATGGCTGTACATATGGCTGAATTAATATATCCATCATAAAAAGTTGGATATAATGGGTTTTCTGACGGACTTCCATTTTCAATATCCCTGTATACCTCTTCAAAGTATGCTTTAAAGGTATTTGGGAAGCCGCCGCCAAATGCATTGATTTGTGTGTTTACTCCTCCGGATTTTTGACTATTGTTAAGATAATATGGATCCTCTGAATTCCACCAGATGGATTTCCTTGTACCACTTACCTCAATGCTGATTCTATTGTTTCTTCCATGGGATACTTCCGATAGAAGAAGATTCCCTATTGCACCGTTGGAGAATCTTATGGAAATTACTGCCGCATCATCTGAGGTAACGGTAATTTTTTTTGAGTTTTCCTTTTCATCCTTGTACATTACCCCATCAGATACATATCTCTCAGGCGTAAACTTTCCATAGTTTGCCGATACCTCTTTGATTTCCAGACCGGTCCAAAAGCGGGCAAGGTCAATCCAATGGGAGCCGATTTCAGTAGTAGCGCGCATTTGCCCGGCAAGCTCAGGTCTATAACGCCAGGTATACGCATCAGGAAGTGCATGAAATTCTTGAAGGTAAGAACCATGAATAAGGCAAATGTCTCCAAACTCAGGAGAGGAAATAAGCTTTCTGGCTTTTTTACATGCATCATAAAAACGCACGTTAAAATTTACTGCACCAATTAAATTTTTTTTCTCCGCAAGAAGCATTAGTTCTTTTGCCTCATCAGGCTTCAGGCACATCGGCTTTTCACAAACTACATGCTTGCCTGCATTTAATGCAGCCTTAACTGCCTTATAATGAAGTGCCGGCGGAGTGCAAACATGCACACAGTCTATATTCCCGGCTAATGCCATAGCGAAGTCATCTCCGAAGCGTTCTGCTTTATACTGTTTCGCAAATGCTTCAGCACTTTTAAAATTCACATTGACAACAGCTTCAATAGTATGTCCAAGCTCTTTTAAGACCTGTGCATGAACACCCGCTATAAAACCACTTCCAATAATAGCTGTACGCATAATTATCACCCTTTTGTATAAATTTGTTATTTCGTTTTATATCTGCTGCTCTCATTAAAAAATGTAATGTCCGCATATCCGGCATAAATTTTGCCCGAATGCTTCACCCCAGCAGGAATATAGTACCTGTCACCTTTTGTGTAAGCTTTTTTCACACCACCGATCACCAACTCAATCTTGCCTTCCAAAACAACTGCCCACTGATCTTCATGGGAATGCTCGGGTAAATCGATATCCCTGTCAAATTCCATAAAAAGAATCTGATGGTCATCACTTTGGGATAAATATGCCGTTGCACCTTCAAAGGGAAGATCCGCCTTCCCCAGATCAAGTATCGGTCCTGTAAAAATACTGCTCATAATATTTCCTCCCCATATAAATACTCTGCCATACACCAGCTTGTATGAAAAAAGGCTAATATGCAATTAGCCCTCTAGACATTTAGCCGAGCAAGCTTTTTACCCATTCTTCCGTCGTCATCACCTTTGAGAACCTCATCGCCTGAGTGACCAGTATTGCCCTGTGGAGCTCTTCTGCTTCTACTGTTCCTGCATAATTGGAAATCTGCAGTGTGCCTGTTGCATCGGACAGGAATTCAACAGAAAAGCCAAGATGCACGGCTTGACGGGCTGTGGTGTCACAGCACATTTGGGTCATATAACCTGTAATAACTAATGTATCAATATCCCGTTCCCTTAACCATGCTTCCAAATCGGTTCCGGTAAAACTGCCGGGCAGATTTTTTTCTATCAGATAATCATAACCCGCTTCCTCTATTTTCGAATGAAGCTCCCATTCCTCCGTTCCTTTTCTGAAGGTTTTCGCATCCTCCTGTGGGGCTGAGTGCTGAATTGCTATAACCGGTATATTGTTTGTATGTGCAGCTTTAATTGCCCTGATAATATTGTCCAGACTGCCAAGGGGACAGGTAACCGGCAATTGGCCTGTAAAATATTCATTTTGCACGTCTATTACCAATAAAGCTCGCTTCAATTAATATCTCCTCCTTTATTTAAACTATTGATACCTTAGCAACTACCACAAAACTTACTATTCCTGGGAACAAGATCCCTAAGTTGATAACGCTAACAAACACTGACAATATAACTGTGTCTAAAATCCGAATTATACCAATTAATAAATAGAATGTTTTCATTTCTTACCTTGTTGAATGATTTTGTGACAATATATCCCGCAGGAATATGTGCAATTAACATCTCTTATCTCCCTAATTTTATTATACCATTATATGGATGTATACTTGATAGTCCAAGCAAGACTTAGCACAGTCTGTCTCCTAACATATCATCCATTTTAAAATCAGCCACTTTCATAAAGTACAATACAAAGGACTTGGTTACTGATAGAGGCTGAAATAAAATTCAAAAAAATCTTGAGTTCTATATGCTCAAGTTGGACACTATAAAGATCGTAAAGTAAATTTATCAAGGTGGTGATATAAGAATGTCCGTAAATGCCGAGCTTAACGTAGATGGAATAAATGGTGGTAACCGCACATCCGTTACAAAAAACCTGGCTGATCTTGATGGCGTTGAAAATGTTAGTTTAGACCTGGAATCTAATAAAGTTACCGTAAGGTACGACGAAGAAAAGGTGACTCTAGTCGATATTAAACAGATACTTATGGAAAAAGGCTATAGTGTGATTGAAATATAAACTTTGAACAAAAAAAGACTGCCTATTTTTAAAGTTTGCATATTATTGTTCGCCCCCTCACACAGAAGGAAACACCATGATGAACAAGGTAATTCAACATTTTTGACGTACCATTCAGAGTCCTATGCTTTGTAGGGGGCCAAAGCATTACTACCGTAATTTAATAATATTACGACATATCTGCAAAGCAATTTCGTAAAACCCGCATACTCACTACCCCAACCCGTCGTGCCGATCATAAGTGCTTTATTTAGTCGATAGGTGATGCCCCTAAAATATAACTCAATTAGAAATAGTTTTTCTGTAATGAATCAAAGTCAAATTATCATTCACTATGAATTCTATCCCCGTTCTTTTATAACCCTTCTTCTCATAAATATGATAATTCCTCATTAAGTCATGTGGAGTCTCTAATTCCCATTCAAACGCTTCACTATGTTGTTCTTCAACATAGTCAATTGCCTTTTGACCCAGCCCTAACCCCTGATATTCCGGTAATATGAAAACTGTATGCAATTTGAAATGCTGTATATCCGGATTCTCATGCACATATATGGCTCCGGCAAATTTATCATCCTTCATATATTATCCTTCACAAAGCAGTTCAAAATCAGAATTCTCTTCCTTATTACTTAAAAATACTGGTCTTCATTCTTTCTAATCATAACCTCAAATGTTATTTTCTTTTTATCTGCAATCCTTTCAAATGATGTCACCTTTTCAAACCCACTCCTCCTATAAACCTTAATAGCCCTCTGATTGAAAGCAGCTACTGTTAGCCTAAAATTATTGGCAGATAGTTGACTTCGGGCAAATTTAAGCCCCTCTCTCAAGAAACTGTATCCAAGCTTTTGTCCACACAAATCAGGTCTCATTCCCAACCCTATATCGGTAAAATCCTTGGAATTGTAAACACCCAGCTGCTTACCTGCCGGAACTTGAGCAGCTTCACCGAAACAAAAATAACCTATTAACTTATTTGAACCATGAACTGAATAATATGTACCATTAACAAGCTCTTCTAAATTTTCTTCACTAAATTCTATATTATAAATAGAAAACGGCTCTTCATACCGCCACGTTATTATTTTTTCTGCTTCAATATCTTCCATTTGTTTTATAATATATCCCATTTTCGCTCACTCTTTCTAATAATCTGGTTGAGGATGCCAGTTCAATTGTTTCAAGAATCCAATAATCTCTGCAGTTCTTTGATATTCATCCCTGCATATTCCGGCCTATGAGCATCGGATGCTGTGAAAATAGGCACGTTATTAGCTTTGAGTACCCTTAGCAAGCTTGTGTTCATACCCAGCTCGGAAAAACCATAGTTGAGGACAAGACCTCCGCTCTGTTCTGCGTACATGCCGGCTTTATTCAAAGCCTCAGCCAAAGCCATATAGGTGTTGCTCAAGTCTTTTGAAGAGTAGTGCCCGAAACACTTTATTGAATCAGGATGGGCAACTCCATTGAACAAATCTGAATCTATCAGCTGATGCATTATTTCATAGTATCTCTTATATACTTCATCAACATCAATGCCATGCCAGAACTCCGATTTATGGTCGAACCCCCAGTTATCGATATAATGCACCGAGCCGGTGACAAAGTCCCATTTATACTGCTTTAAAAGGCCGGCCAAGATATGTTCAGTCTCGGGAATATAACAGACCTCCAGCCCAAACCTCACTTTTATCGGAAAATTGTAATTTCTGGCCTTATCTATGAATTGCGTGTATTTTTCAAGAGAAGCTTTCAGCTTGCCTGACAGCCAATTTTTCTGATATTCATTATAATTAGCTACAGGTTCATATATCCCCTCAAACTCACGAAACTGGTGAGTGTGCTCAAGCATTTGAATTTCTCTGATTCCATTTTTCTTTGCCTGCTCTACAAAGCTGTTTATAAGCTCTATTGTGTATTCACCGCTATCCCCTTGAAAAATATGTACATGTGCATCAATCATGCTATCCCTCCCCTCAGTCAATTATACCATTATCCTGAATTTGGCAAAATAGTTTGATAACTATTTTAAAATGTGAAACCCATACCAAATATTAGTTCAATGGTATCCCTTTTCTCTTTATAAAGCGATATATCCAGCAATCCTTTTGTGCTCATATTACTTACCTCTTTTTACAGTAACTAATTGGGGCGGTTCTTTGACTTGGTTACAATTGATATAATGCTTTCTCAAAATCTTTTACGAAGTAACGTTTGCCTTTCTTTATTATCTCATGCCCCTCTACCTCCAACAAAAACCTTTGCTGGTCAATCCCATCGGGGTATTTTTCATTCAACTCGCCACCCTTTTTCAGAGTGCGCCAATATGGTGTCGTCTCGTTACTTCCTATGCCTTCCCGCTCCTTTGATGCATTCGCAGCTATATTGATAAAGATTCCCGCCGTAAGCTGACAAGTAAAATCAGCGCCATGCTTTTTGGCAAGAAACACTCTGATTTCATCAGCTGTAATAAGCTTGCCCTTGGGTATTCTTTTCATTACTTCATCATATTCAATTGGAGCTGCGATAAGCATGTTACCGCTTCCAAAGCGTTTTGCCATCTTATTGTCAGACTCTATGAATTCAATCTTAGGTAAATCTCCGGAGTTATGGAGCTTTTCATTGAATGATTTTTTCATAACCTCACCTCCTTTGACCAAGAGTTATATAAGCTGCTATCTGTTCCGGAATACCTCAGGCGGCTCATAAGCATTAATTTTACTATAATAATCATTATTAAAAATGATTTTGTCCCTATGCATTTCTCCCTTTGAGGGATCGTAATTCCAGATCACCAGAGGTTTTACCTCATACAGTTCATTGTTCTCCTTGTTAAAGACATGTGCATACTGCGGGAACCTTTTGTTATATATTCTGATCTTAAGCTTATATTCCTCGCTTCCATGCTCTATCATCCTCACAGTCCCATGTATTTGCAAGGTTGACACAGCAACAGCGGCAAAAGGGTTAAGCTGTATATTTCTGCACTTAAGAGTATCGGAATAACTTCCAAAATACAGATTAAGCTCATCGTCGAAAGCATAGCATATGACTGAATTGTCAACGAATATCCCATTTGATGTAGCTATGCAGGCAAGCTTTTCACCGCCTAATATTTTCTTGAAACTCTCAAATAAATCATTCACTTATTTTATCCCTCCTCCAATTCACGCATAGCTGCACAGGCTTTTCACTGAATTCCAAAGCCACAATAGTAATATTGACTACCTCTCAGGGTCTTGCACCCTATCCGCATCTGTTTTTGCCAGAAGAATATGATTAAAAAAGGCAATCTTCCTATATTCTTCAATATTTGAAACCTTCATTAATTCATTACTTCAAGGGGATTACCGTCCAGTGTGGAAATTGCTTCATCGACGTTATTTTCAAACACAACCTTTTGTAAAATCCTTCCTACATGGTTATGCTTGGCGATTGACATTCTTCCGCCGGGCTTCAGAACCCTGCAAAGCTCTTTCAGTATCTCAATCCGTTCTTGTGCATACTCTAAAACATTATGGCATATAACCAGATCAAAGAAATTATCCGGCAATTTTTTTAGCTGCTTTATATCACCTACTATTTGATTATACAAGTAATCACGATTTCTCATCTCAACCATATCCGAACAAGGTTCTATAGCTGTTACATGGTTTTCCTTTGCATAATGATCGGCAGTGATCCCAAAGCCGCTGCCGAAATCAAATAACTTGGCGTCTTTGGAAAATATCAATACATAATCTTCATCTCCATCAGCTTCTCCTCTTAATACTTCTTTGTGAAAATCCTTCATTTCACTATTTTTTACCATATATACCATTAATATATAGTATATTAAACATATGTTCGCATGTAAATATTAAATCCTTTCTTTTTATGCTGTATAACTTTTTAACTGCCACAGTAAAACCTCTTTTCAAAGCCAAATAGTCTTTCATTCCCTTCCAAAGATTAAGTTGCTTATCCTGGAAACAAACTCCATGATATATATTTCTATATTTATCATAATTTCCCTCCAGATTCCAAAAAAACAGAAAAGGCAGGTAACCGCCTTATTCGTTTTCAATCAAATTACATTAATATAACCCTTCCTGTTCTGCTTAACCATTATCACTGCTTCTATTATTATTTTTTTAATGCCTCAATCTCTTCTTCAACTTCTTCGGCGCCTTCTGCATAGAACTTTTCCTCATCGGGAGCCAGCTCTTTTAATAGCCGCAGGAATTCTCCGGCATGAACCCTCTCTTCATCTGCAATATCCTTCAATACTTCAATTGCCAGCTTATTATCTGTCGATTCGGCTAACTGCATATACAACTGTATAGCTTCATACTCCGCAGAAATCATGAATCTGATTGCCCTTATCAATTCCTGCTCAGTCAGCTTGCGGTCTTTTGCAAGACCGGAAAAGGAATTCCCAAAATCAGGCATTACATTTCCCTCCCTATGCTTTTTTTCATTATTATATTACAACAGGAACAAATTGTAAATTCTTATACAGAAACGGGTGTGACTGCTAAAGAATGTTTATATCTGGTCAACTTTCATATCACATGCGTACTTCTGACTATCCTTATTAAGTATCAGGAACTTGTCCACATGCGGCTTAACCTCTTCCCCAAAATAGCCTTCGGAAATTTGTAATCCTTTCATAATATACCTCCAGATTGCTACTCCCTATGCAGCAGCTTATGGTACGCATCCAACAAATCTATCATCTTTTCGCTCTCTCCACCATGATCAGGATGATACTTCTTTGCCAGTTCCCTAAATTTTCTCTTCACATCATCAACGGACGCTCCCGGGAGTAAACCGAAAACAGATAAAATGTCGGGATCATAGATATCATCAAAATTCAATCCATTTTCCTTGTACTTCTGAAAATATATACTGTAAAAGTATTCTTCAAATACTTCCTTCAGTTCTTGCTTGTCAAGCTTGGCTAACTTCCATAAGGGATACTTCACAGTAAGTTCGTTAAATGACTTTGTACAAAAATAGTCATCCCAAACATACTTTATTGCAGGTGCTGCCGGATCATTTCCAAAACGTATGCGTTCTTCCACCTTTTTCAGTTCTCTCAACTTATGCTTCAATTGGTCAATATCCATATGATTACTCCTTGGCGGTGCTTGCCGCCCGGTACTTTCCAAGTGTTCTACCTCGTTTAACCGCTGTCGCCAGCATCCTTTCCAGCAGGATATCAAAAGCCTCATTGAAGCTTTTTTTGTCTAATATAAGCTTGTTTTTTATCGTTTCTGTATCTGCCGGCCCGTTGATACACAAGAAGTTGTATATATCCAAACTTGAAGCAGGAATACTTAGAATGCTGTGCTTATACCTTTTGAGTAAAAAATACAACTCCTTTGAAAGGTAGCATGTCCGTTTTTTATATATCTTGCAGTAAAATACTTCTCTTTTTTCTATCAGTGATACTATTGAGTCCCAATCACCTCCAACATCAGATAGGCTGGGCAAATACCTGTTTTCATTGCACAGCAATAATCCGAATGTATTCAAATAGTTCAGTATAAACTGCTCCTTTTCTCTCATTTTAACACCCTACTTCACTTTACATTATGAACTTATTAATGAATTAGTCCGCCTCTTTATTTAGAGCCACCTCGTTGACGTGGTGGCTCCAATTCCTATAATCCTAATTATCCCATATATATGGTGTTTTTCCAGCTGTTAACCTTAAATTTTTTCTACAGGAAACTGGATCTCGGTAATATACTCACTAGGGTCCTTCGAGTTCCACTCACCCTTTAAATATATTTCTCTTTCGTTTCCGCTGATCCTGTAACCATTGTCTTCAATCCACCCGGTTATCGCAGCATATGCCAGCTTCAGATTCTCATAGGGCCCCTGATGAACAACACATGCCATCTTTTCTACCGGCGGCATATAGTATACTTTTACCCTGTCTGTCGAAGGAATATCTTTATCAATAGGTTCAAACACTTCTCCATCTATTCCTTTTCCTTCAATTTCTCCATAGTATGAAACAAAACACCCCGCAAGTACCTTTGCACTGTACTTATTTATATGGGCCACTACCTCTTCCCATAAATGTCCTTGGTCTCCGTAATGCTTCATTATTCCTCGCACCGAAGCAACCCTGAAGCTCTCGGTAGATTTTATCACAACATCATAATTCATAACCTCAGCCTCCTGTTTAAATAGTGTGATCAATTTTTCTACTCTATCAAGTCTGCCTATTTCATCGTAATGCCGGAGCAGCTTGGTGGAAACCCTATTCAGTTTTGCAAATTCTCCGATTCTGAACATCTAATCACTCCCATGTACATTGGTTGAAAGATCTTTCACTAATAGCGTAAACCTTTACGTAACAGGAAAGTCAAGAGGTAAAATAAAATATTTATAAGATGCTTCACACCTTATCCACTATATAATCTATAATAATAAAATGGCTTTTCCTCTGCTTCTCCGGAATTTAATATCATCCTTGTCCCAACCTTTGTGAATCCACACTTTTCTACTATTTTCTGAGATGGATAATTATCAATCTCAACAATTGCAATAAGATACTCAATTCCTAATGTGTTAAGAGCCCATTGCGACATTGTTTTTGCAGCTTCACTCATAAAACCTTTATTACAATAATCTTCTGATATGAAGTAGGCAATTTCTATCTCATTGTCTACTTCCTCCTTATTCCCTATCCCAACCATTCCTATAAGGCTTTCATTTCCTTTCAAAGTAACAGCAAGCATTATTCTAGCCGTATCTTTATTTGCTTTTTCATATTGATCTTGAATCCATATTAACCAGCTTCTCCTCCCCTCAACTGTTCCTTCCCAATCAGGCATCCATTTTAAAATATATTCCTGATTGCATATCGAAGACAATTCCTCTGCATCTTCAATTGTAAATTGTCTCAAGATAAGCCTTTCTGTCTCAATATAAATACTCATTGCTCTCCCTCTCTATATAGATTTAATCCATGTGGACCAACATCGCCCAACACTTACAGCTTTGTGCAATTAATTCGCAGTCAGGATTATGCCATTTTTGCGAGGAGCAGCCGCGCAAAATCCCTTGCACCGTTTATAGCATTCTTTGTCTGGAAGGATGCTTTGTCATCCTCATCTCTTACCGAGTACATTCCCAGATACTCCAAATTGGAATGCTCGCAAAGGCGCTTGATTCCATCCTCGAAGGGTCCGGCCCCATATTGTGCGTCATACCCGTGTGTTGCAATAATAGCACATTTCTTACCTTCCCAGAGAGAGCCCTTCCCTCTGCCGTAGAATTTGTTCATCCCGAAATGCCGGTCAAGCATAGCTTTCATTTCTGGCGGACAATACCATGTATAGATAGGTGTTGCCAGAACAAAACAATCAGAGCTTATGATCTCCTTAACGATAGCCTGCATATCATCCTGCTGTTTGCAGCCGTATTCACCGGTAATATGCTGACAGGCATAACAGCCCAGACAAGAAGAAATATGCTTGTCAGCCAAATTGATATACGCAACCTCTACATCTTTTGCTTTCAACTCTGTCATGAACGGTTTCAATAATTCTGCTGTATTTCCATTAATCCTAGGACTTCCCATTAAGACACAAATCTTCATTTTTAACCTCCTAAAATTGCTTTTCTTCTGAAATAAATATTTTATCAGACATACTTGACACTTTTCTTTCAAATATCCGTACATTTTTGTCCTATTATTTCGGAAATCTTGACATCCGGGTGATGATAATAGTAATCCTTTGTTGTTATCCCGCCTTGAATGGCTTTATTAGGACACCAGTTGTAGCATGCCAGGCAATTCTCACAATCAATTCAAGCTTCTTTTTCCATTCTGCATATATCTCCTGGTAATTCTCTCTAGGCTTGTGAAATGCATTCTGGGGCATGTGTATTCCGTACGCAGCTGAAAGCTCGCCACCTTTGGAACGTATTATTCTTCTTAGTATCCTCAAGGATGCGCTTGCTGCCCCTCCATAGTTGCTGACTGCAAATATATATTTTTGCTGCAGGTTCTCCAGTCATAGTTCTCCTGCATACTTCAGTATCAGCAAGCTTCTGAAAGTCAGATCGTACATCCACCTCTCATTTTTCCAATCCTTCTCCAGCGCCAGTCCGGTATAAGCGCTCCATTTTTTGAAACCGTAATCATCAGGCTTGATTCTGAAAAAACCTTCTCCCTGACGGAGTATGGTCTTGAACTCATCCAACTGCCTCAAAAGCTGGGGTATATCCTTAACCACCCCAAGCCGTGCGAAAAGCTCAAAGGTATGAAACCAACAAAACCAATCCCTGTCGGTAAAATCACTTAACTTTTTCGATAAATTTCTTGGATATAGCATTGCAGGCGCTATCAGCTGACTTTTGTATTTTATGTATATGTCTGGAATGGGGGACAAGTTGATTAAGTGTTCTATACATTCTTTTATCCTGCCAAGGCTTTCTTCATTCCGCCATCCATTTGTATATGCCAATAGTCTGAGATGATAAATCTCCGGAAGAACAACTGCACTCTTATAGAATCTTTTATTTTTATATACCCCTGTTATATCATCAAAATCATGAATGTTTTCCGACCTGATAAAAACCTCCATGGCTCTCTCTATCTCAGTCTTTATGAAACCATGATCCTCAATGCCGAAATATGCAAAGACCACAGATCGTATATAATCCTGACCATGCAGTCCTATTTCCGGAATATAGCTATTCCATTTTGAACCGCCTTTATTCCATCCCTCTTTTAAAAGCGCATCAAGGCCCCTCTTAACAAAATCATTTTTTACGCTGAAGCCCATCTCCCTTAAGAATCTTAATGCAGATTCAGCACCTGTCGTACTATATTTTCTTTTTTCCCTTGGAATCCATCCTCCGTGAAAAACTTCCCCAAAATATCCATCATCATTCTGCCAGCTGAGAGCATACTGAACTCTATTATCTTGAAGAATTTCATGCTGTAATTGGTCCAAGCCCGAATCATCTTCGAGTATTTCCTTTTTGATCCTGTACTTGATTGATGGGCATGAATGCTCCATAAGTTGTTTAATTGTTTCATTGTACATAAATTTACCACACTCCTGGAAACAAATTTAGTCCGCTTTATAAACGTCCCTTTTGTCCTTAAGCTTCTCTGCCAGGCTGCTTGCCAAGAGCGTACCGCAGTCAGGCCCCGTATGTCGCTAGCAACCTCCTTCGTTGAACCGTAGCATGTTGCATATACTACCAAAACAGAATCTGACATGTTTATCTCCTCCTATATGTGTGGACTGTATCTTTCTTCAATTATAAAGAACACCGTATCCGACCAGCTTCTCCCTCAGTTCAAGCGCTGTTGTAAATAGCATCGCTTCAAATCCTAACTTTTCCGCACCTTCGATATTTTCTCTTGTATCATCTATAAAGACTGATTCACGAGGCTTGATCCCATATGTCATTATCAATTTGTCATAGATATCCTTCTCCGGCTTCAAAAGCTTTTCTTTGTATGAGACAATGCCGCCATCAAAATTCATAAAGAAGTCATATCTCCTAACAACATCTTCAAAGGCTAACAAGTGAAAATTTGACAGGAAATATACCTTATATCCCATACCTTTTAACTCTTTTAAGATGTCAACAACACCTTCTACGGGTGTAAGAATTTGATACCAGTCATCCATTACATCCCTGATAATCTGGCTCCTCTCTTTATTTCTGTCACATATTCTGTCTATGGCTTCAGCTTCTGTAATCAATCCCCTGTCAAGCATAGGCCACTCCTTACTTTTAAATACTTCTTCGTATATCTGATGGGCTCTCTGCTTTTCAGGAATTATTTTATACAAATACTCTAAGGGCTTGAATTCAAGCAATACATTTCCCAAATCAAAAATAACATTTTTTATCATTCCGCATCTCTTACATCTGTTTTTGTCAACAGTAATCATCATTTTCATTCCCCCTTTAAGCCATGGCGCATAACAACCACGATGCAGCTCCGTCAATTTTTCTCTTAAGCTCTCGCCAATACAGTTATATATATTTCTATATTTATCACAATTTTCCTCTAACGTCAGAAAAGAAGATAGGGCAGGCGATTTGACCTGCCATATCCAAAACAAAGTATACTATGCGGTAGACTGCCAACTATATCACTTTTTGAAAATCTACAATATCCACTTTTCTTCCGAATTTCACAGCAATTCCTTTATAATGTGCACACTGTTCATATCCTAACTTTCTAAATAATTTAATGCTTGGAATATTCTCACCTGAAACGGAAGCGATCATAATCTCAAATTGGTTTCCTTTTGCTATATTCTCCATATAATTGATTATTTCCAAGCCTGACCCCTTTCCTGTGAATTGAGGTTTCAGATATAACCCTAATTCTACAGTTTTATCATATGCCGGCTTTTTTCGGAATTGTGTTAAGAAACAGAAACCCAATAATTCATTATGCGCATAAACAAGAAATGTCTTATATTTCTTATGATTGATAAATACCCTGTTCTTAAGCTCTTCCAATGTGATTTTATCATAATCGAAGGTTGCAGTAGTATTCACTATATAATAATTGTAAATCTCCAATATTATATTGAGATCTTCTTCTTTTGCTTCAATAAATTCAATTGAATTATCCATAGTAATCTTCTCCTTATACATAATCAGATTTGTCCGTATGCTTATATTCCTGTAAAAAAGCCAGTACATTTTCTAGCCATTCTTGATTGTTTGTGACCCTGCCCCATTTTTTGTTTCCAACACACAGATGACTTATCTTTTTCATATCGCTTATATAATTATCTCGAAAGTGAACCGAATCAGGGGCCAGGGCACCCAGCATAAATTCGCAAGGTTTATTAATAGTATTTACGCGCTCACGAAACCCCTGAACCGGACCCACAGAGCTTTACTCCCCGGGGTGCTTGTCCTCCGGTAAAAATGTGATTAAAATCCAAATCAAAGCTCTTAGTATTGGCACTTCAACTATCTGTTTACTTTTTTCCCCTCATAAACCGATGCAATGCTGAATGCCTTTACCCCAACAACATTATTATTTTTATCCGTTATAAACTTAACACGATTACTCTCATGCTCCTTATAATGAAAATCTGTATCACTTACTGGTAAAAGCTCGTAAATATTTCCATCCTCATGTTTTGCATAAAGTTTGCCATCATTATAGGTTATTGTAATGGAGAAACCCTCTTCAAATTCATATTCATCAGAATATTTCTTTAAAATTTCTGAATTTACTTCTACTACATTTATTTTTTTAGGTGCTGTATAATAATCTTTCTCAAAAACTATTGCTGCCATAGTTTCTGAGACTTCATAAAGAGCTGTATAATCACTATTGTTAGTCAAAAATATTAATACATAATCATCATCAGGATATCTTAAAATTGATGAATAATATCCGTCTATATGCCCGTTATGTGAAACTTCTTTATGACCAAACCTTTCTGCTACCCCCCACCCATATCCATAGTTTGAATCTGAATAGGATTTAAACATGTTGTCTAAAGATTCTTTACTTAATAATTTGTCAGAGTAAAGTGCTCTATCAAATTTATACAAATCCTCTACGGTAGAATAGATGTTTCCACTTCCCAGCAGTTTTGAAAAATTAAACATTGGAAGTTTCATAGGGTCACCGGTTAGTATTCTATATCCAATAGATTGATTATCTCCATATGAATCATCAATACCACATCTAGAAGTGTTCATTTCAAGAGGAATAAATATATTATCTCTAATATAGTCATTATAAGATTTACCCGAAACCTTTTCAATTATTGCTGCTAAGATATTGTATCCTGCATTACTGTATGAATAATCTTCTCCTGGTTCAAACAGCAGTGAAGCTCTGTTAATATACTCTATATTCTCTTTTAATGACACACCATTTAATCCATACATCAATCCACTTCTTATTAATCCTGAAGTATGGGTTAAAAGATGGTGAATTGTTATGTCATCTCCTCTTTCATGTCCATCTATATATTTTGATATAGGATCATCCACATTCAAAAGCTGTTTTTCCTGAAGCTGCATAATTGCAGCTGCTGTGAATGATTTTGAAAGAGAGCCTATTGCAAATACGCTATAGGGCTCATTGTGAATATTTTCTTCATAATTTGCCATACCGTATCCTTTATTCAGTAGTATTTCATCACCCTTAGCCACCAAAATAGCACCGCTGTACTTATAACTGGAGTTTTCATTATATGATGTCATGTACTCATCTAATTTTGATACTATATCGGATTGATTATTTCGTTCTGCATCAGAAAAAGAATTTTCTGCTCTATTTGCACAGCTGCATGTAATACAACTGAAAAATGCAACCATTATTAAAGCTACTGTTAATGATTTTACTTTTTTCATATATAGCCACCCCACAATCAAAGTATTTTGTAACACTGCAACAAACATGGTTACAGGTTTAAGGAATTTATTCAAACCGTTCCTCAGCTCTTTATTGCAGCAGCTTAGGGCTGTTTGCCTTTCACAGCCTTACTCATCTTTTGATAAACTGTTATAAAAGCCTGTTTTGTCAGTCCATTGAATCAAGTCAATCTCAAAACCATCCGGATCTCTTATATATAACTGTCTGGAATATTTCTTCACAACAACTTGCATATCCATATCAATGAGGCCCTTCAATTTCAGTTCTTCAAGAATTTCATCCGCCTTCTCAACGGAGTATCCAATATGCCTGAAATTTTCATCTTTCTGTTTAAAGCCTGTCCTCTCAGAAATAAAAATTTCATGATTGAAGCCTTTGAGAATTGCATAATTCATTCCGCTTTCCTTTTTGCCTTTGCCGATTAGTTCATAACCAAGCACTTCTCTGTAGAATTCAATAAACTTATCTACATCCGAGACATATCTATTCAGATGATCAATATATGGTTTCATATCATAATTCTCCTCAAAGCATTTATCTTATTTGCAAGGCTCCACCTTACGCCATGCCTTCATTGCACTTACAAAATCATTCGTATACCCGGAATGTGCCGTAAACATCATTTCCACATCTTTTAACCCGGATAGCTTCCTAATTGATTCTTTTTGTGTTTTTGTATCCATATTAATAAAAAAAGGAAAGTTATATGCCTTGTTTCTTATCAGCGCCATACTGTCTCCAACAAACAAATATTCATCATTTACCAGATATGACATTGAACCCGGGGTATGCCCCGGTGTCTCAAACCCTCTTACAGATATATTGCCTGCTTGAACAACTTCATCATTATTAAGCAAGCAGTATTCCCTCTTAATCGGGCTGTTATATTTGATGCCAAATGCTCTGCTCTTTTTTCCATTGATCATCTGCCCCTCATTTTTTGATAAAAAAATGCTTGCATTTTTAAACAAGCCAATACATCCTGCATGGTCATAATCAGAATGCGTAAGAAATACATGGGAAACTGTATTGGGATCAATATTCAAATTCTTCAATCCCTTTTTTACAATATAACCTCCAAATCCTGTATCTATACATATCACGTTGTTTCCATCTTTGATAACGAACATATTAACCATCATAGCTTTTATTGCAAAAATATTATCAGTTATTTTTCCTGTCTTGATTGGAATAAATATCATTGTTAATACCTTCTTTCCACTTTCTTATTGTATTTTAGTTGATTTTATACCTTTAACTATAATCCAATCAACTATAATCCCAAATCCAATTCCAAGTAAATATGCTGCTAAATCACTCCACAGGAATCCATATCCTAAAATCAGGCCCCCCAATGTTGTCCTCCTGATCGTATCAATCCAAGGGCTGTGATATAACTGACTAAGCTCTATTGCGAAACAAAACAATATGCTAATTGATGCAGCTTTCTTAATTGGCCGGTTTCCGAATAGTATCCTTACAAACAGATATACCATTAATGCCCACAAGGAATCTCCTAAAAATAAATCAATTATATCCGGTATATAGGCAGTCATTCTTCTGGATAAAAGGTCCATACAGATAACAAAAAATACTGCTGATATATAAAAAAGCCTTTTATATTTATACTTCATTGAGTACATCTTTCCGTCTAATGTGATGTAACTTAACTCAAATTACACTAGAAAATTCTTCATATCACATTCAGATTTCAAACCAATAACACATACCCTTTTTCATAAATGCAAAGCCGGCCTTTTCCACTGTTCTCCTTGAAGCTATATTAGAATCAACACAGTCCCATTGTGCTGCAAGGCCATTATCTGCGCATTCATTTACAAAGTGACATGTCAAAGCAAGTGCTAAACCTTTCTTTCTATGACTGTTTTCTGTTTCAATATCGATTGGGATTCTACTTCTATATCTCGCTGTTCCAACAATAACTGCGACAATTCTATTCTGATTAACTGCCACAAATGCTACACTTTTCTTCAGAAAATCATTATAAGTACCCCACGATTCCAGCAACCGTTCCACCAGCAACTCTTTATTATCAAATGTACCACTTTTTAACTTCTTTAAAAGCCCAGAATCAACTTTAAATATCTTATATCCATCCGGAATTATTATACTTCCATTATATCTATCGCTTTTTCGGAAGGAATATTCATCTTCTGTATGAATAACCTTATCGCTAAATATATCCATAATATATGGTTTCGCTTTCTCTGACTCAATAGAAAACTCAAAATAGTTAACTCCTCTGCTTTTCAACTCACAAAACATATTTTCTATCAAAAATGTTTTGAATCTGCTATAAACCTCTATATTGGCGGATTCTCCTAATACTGAGAACCCGCCTACTGCAAATGAGTACACCAATGCAATGCTAGGATTCTCTTCATCGTCAACCCATATATCACCCTTACATTCGCCGGCAACAATCCCTGAAAAGCTTGGAATATCATCATACGTAATATTGGCAATAGCTCTTGAGCTAAGCTTGTCTACTTTTAACAACCAATATCAACCCTCTCATTATATAAGTAGCCTTTAGTTTACACTTTTCTACAAATATGATTTCTATGCTTTTCCCCTTCCGGTCTGCAGTAATCCTTTCCGTACAGGCCTGTATTTATCTGCCGATAAGTATCTGCAACCTGTTAACTTCTCAACTATTTTATCTTTGGCTTCATTCTATCAAATCTACGGCCAAGGAATATTCCGATAAACTACCCGTTATTGATCAATGCTCCGATGTTTCTGGGCATTGCCTCATACCATTCGTTCAGTCCCAATGTAAATATCTTTTCTTTCATACCTTCTAAAAAGCTTTCTATCGCAGTTCCTTGCAGGAGCATTTCAGTTTCTTGCTCTTAAAATACAAGGCACCTGCTCATTTTATCTGTATGATTAATGTTCATAGGATATTTTTCCTGACATCTCAAACAATCATAACAGGTATGATGTACTGAGGAAGGCAGCCATTCGAGAAAGTCTCGGGGGAGCTTCATTTATTGCCGAAAGACACCTCAGACTATCAATCAGAAAGCTTTCTTTTCTTATTGCCCCTGTAGGACAGTTATTAATGCAAATATTACAGTGGTCACATGCTTTTGCTACAGCTGCTTTTCTCCATGAATCAATCTCCCATGGCATATCCGAGAAATATGCGGCCAGTGAAAAACTACTCCCCGTTCCTTCAAAATCAGAGCGAACCAGGCATTTAGCCGGGTACTCCTTCCCGCTTTTTTTGAAATTTTGAGCCCTCAACCTTCCGTTAAAATAAAAATGTTTTAGGACCTTATAACAATATTTCATCACAATAAATCCTTATGCTGAAAAAATAAATTCCCTAAAAGAGTCAACTGTGGAAAAATAATAATCCGAATTTGATTTCATATATTCCTTTATCTCCGGAATAACATGGGACCATCCTGCTCCGGCAAAGGTTATGTTGCAGCTTCTTGCCATATCCAGCCCAGGTTTCAGATCGTCCAGTACCAATATCTCACTGCTGTCCAGCCCGAAGCTTTTCATGATCTCAATTATCGGATACGGGCTCGGCTTCCTCTTTTGTTCATCCGGATCCCAACCAAAGATCATATCCGGCTTCAACTTGCAGTTCAACATGTAATCCCTGGTTATATATTCACTTTCCGAGTGAGATACAACAGTCACTATGCCGCCTGATTCCTTGTATTCTTTTACAAGTTCGGAAAAACCGGGGTAAAAGTCAGGTATTATTGTATTTGCATAGTTCTTCCATGATTTGTATTGATAGTTCTGTTCTTCTTCACTAAGCTTCAGTATGTCTCTGCACAGCTCTCCAAACCCCGGGTTAAAACAATATGAAACAAATTCTTCAAGGCGCAAGGGCTTCATATCAGGCCTCAATACCTTCAGGGCTTCAACAAATGAAGGATAGTGTATGTCCGGTGTGCTCTTAACTACTGTATCATCATGGTCTAAAATCAGACAACGGTATTTCAACTTCAGTCCTCCTGTCACTTACTTCTTATTTGAATGGCTAGTGATTATTAGCACAACAATTTTCTTACCTTTCATAGTGTTAATAATCACTACTTTGATTTAGTGCCTCATACTTATGACAGGTATCTTACCCGCCATATTCAAAAACAAAGTGTACCGGATTGCATATTATATCGCCTTCTGAAAATCTATAAGATCCATCTTCCTTCCGAATTTTACAGCAATTCCTTTATAATGAGCACACTGCTCGTACCCCAATTTTCTGAATAATTTCATACTTTGAACATTCTCGCCGGAAATGGAGGCAATTATAGTCTCATGCTTTAAGCTATACTCATTTTGAGATATCCTTCCCGAACCTCATCGGACAGACTGTTCTGCATTTATTGCAGTTGACGGTATCATAGCCTCTGGCATTTGTCCCGTATGTATTAGGCCTGCATTTCGTCTGATTTGCCCGCTGACCGTCCAATGCCTGGGTTGGGCAGTTTTTTATACACAGGCTGCAGCCTTCAATACAGATACTCTCCACAAGTGGGTCAGAAGCAAGATCGAGATCTGTAAGAACTACACCCAAAGTCAGCAAATTGCCGTATTTTTCGTTCAGCAGAAGTGTGTTCTTACCGAGTGTTCCGAGTCCTGCCAGCACCGCTGCATGTTTCATGGATATCAGTCCGCGGCCTTCCAGTTTTTCCACGTCCCAATATTCATAAGGACCATCTGAAGGAAGCGGTACAGCGTACCCTCCGCAGAGCCTTTCAATCTCTTTTGCTGCTCTGAACGCGACCCAGTCAACCTCCGGGCATGTGCCGTAGTTGAAATGGCCGTATATAAGTCTCGGCTCAACCTTTGTCAGTCCTTTTGGAAGAGCGATTCCGAACACGATGACAGATTTGCAGTTGGGAAAAATATCTCCTGGGTGAAAGCCTGCAGGTGCTTCGGAAAAACGGTTGACATTAGCCACACCGCACACATCCGCACCAAGACTAAATATAAATTTTTTGATTTGGTTCTTCACTCTATAAGCCTTCTTTCCTAAATACTCTGTTTAAATGCACTAGCCCTCTGCCCCGGCAATCCGTTCAATGACATGCGGTCCTATCCTTCTATTGATAAACTGTTATAAAAGCCTGTCTTGTCAGTCCATTGAATCAAGTCAATCTCAAAGCCGTCCGGATCTCTTATATATAACTGTCTGGAATATTTCTTCACAACAACTTGCATATCCATGTCAATGAGACCCTTCAATTTTAATTCTTCAAGAACTTCATCTGCTTTCTCAACAGAGTATCCTATATGCCAGAAATTTTCATCTTTCTGTTCAAAGCCTGTCCTCTCAGAAATAAATCAATTATATCCGGTATATAGACAGTCATTCTTCTGGATAAAAGACCCAGACAGATAACTAAAAATACTGCTGATATGTAAAACAGCCTGTTATACTTATGCTTCATTGAGTACCTCATTCCTTGATTGCATAGCAATGGGGACGATTTGAAGTGTGTTCACAGTCAAAATTCTCTTAGAATCCCGCACTTTCATTAACTATTAATACTTTCATCCTACCCATCACTTCTTGTCCTTCAATAATAACAAGACTATTGCATACTCTCTCTCTTGACTTGCAGTCAACACATTTATTCAACTCCACACAGGGTGGATTGAAGCCTGCTCTTTTCGCATTCAAAGGCGATGCGACATTCCTGACCCTCTGAATTGCCTCGCTTAGTGAATCAACTATCTTATTAACTCCGATAACAATTACAACATTGTCTGGTCCAAAAACCATAGCGGCTACTCGATTTCCACTATGATCAACATTAACTATGTGCCCTTCCAAAGAAATAGCATTAGTACCCGTGACGTACCAATCAGCAGTCAATGCCTTTTTCTTTATCTGTTTACTCTCTTCTTTATTCATTGCCATTGTCTTATCCAAAACAGTGTTTCCTCTTTTTATAAGCTTCTGCACAATTCCAGAATTCTGTACGGTTATTGAATGGCCTATTCCTACTGTGCAATTACTTGGTATCATCTGCAAAAGCATTTCATTTGCTTCATTAAAGCCTTCTAGAAAGAAAGCATCAATATTTCTTAACTTAAGATTGCCTATTAACCTCTGAATTCTGTTGTCTGACACTTGTTAACCTCCTTATGATAAACAGAAGTTTTTATTATGTTCCGTGTCTCCGGCGCCTCCGGGCCGGACCTGCAGAGTCCTTCTCCTGACGGTTTTTAAAGCCTGTACTTGTCACCCATCTCTTTTCTTGCTAAAACCGTAATTTCCTTTATGAACCCTGTTTTTGCAAATGTATATCCGTCCCTATCATTTTTGAACTTTTTTTGCAATTCAACCTTAAGCTTTCCATATTTATCAGCAACATCGGGGTGCGATATCAGATAATCTCTAAAGTAGAGTTCATCCCAATCACCCTCGTATCTCACATGAACATGATAAACTTGACCTTTGAATCCCTCTGGCGTATACCCTTTCATAAACATCATATGTGGAGCTGGATTTTCAGGTTGCGGACTGTATATGTAACCTATTGCTCTCATATCTGATATTAACTTTTCAGTCTCTGCGTTGTCATTTACTTCAAGAAGAATATCAATTGTTGGTTTTGCCGGTAGATTAGGTACAGCTGTACTTCCATAGTGATTCATTCTAGCAATAATATCATTTCCTATGGCTTCTTCTATGATTGCTTTTTCAGTGAGATAATTCTCATTCCAATTTGATTTGTGTTCACTAATAATTATTGGAAATAGCTCCCACAGTTCTTCATTTGTCATGTTTTCTAATGCTTTTGCCATAAATCCACCTCATCAATCTTATGTTTTATACTGCATAATCCAATTTCGTACTATAAACTGATCCAATATCTTTGAGTAACTCTATCTCCATCAGGTATCTCATTTTCAAGAATACCCCCATTTGCTATGATAGTCTTAGCTGACGCAGAATTATATTTATCACATGTAAGTAACGCCTTATCTATACCAAATTCCTTAGCTATTGGCAATACCATTGATAACATTCTTTTGGCAATACCCTTTTCTCGCTCTGAAGGTCTGACCCCATAGCCAATATGACCACCATGCATTAACAAGCTTTCGTTTAATGTATGCCTTATGTGGATAGCTCCATATATTCTTCCACTCTCATCGGCCATAAACAGTATAGTAGAAGGTACGAAACCTTTATCGAAAGCTTCATTGGAAGAATCACTTTCCCACCTTGAGAGCAGGCTTTTGAAATCCATCCCATCACGTCTTGCGGCATATGGTACTATCTTCTCTCCACTTCTTTCCCATTCATCTATGTAATCGATATACTCCTGTTCTATCTCAAGTGATGGTTTAACTAATCTAAAGCTCATTCTTTGTTCACTCCTCTGTTTTACTTTCATCCACTCCAAGCCCCTTAAGAAGTTTAAGCTTTGTTAAACAGCTCATTTATCCAGTTATAGCATGAATCTAATTCTTCATCAGTTATCATATCTGACCTATGCTCAAATAGTAACTTGACATTCTTGTTTTCTGACCTTATTACTTCAAAATATGCCTCAACATCTGCCCAACCATCTGCAGCTTTAAGATTCGGCAATAATGGGAAATGATTATATTCAACTACTTCACCAACTTTAGCATGCCAAAGATGGATTACATGTGCATATTTTACAAATCTTCCAAGAATATCTACAGAATCAAAGTCAGGGTCAATTCTATCCTGAACATGTATTCTTCCAATATCGATACATAGCTTTACATTATTGTATTTCTGTAATAATGCCTCTAGGAATCTTGTTTCAAAAATGTATTTATTTATTGCATCAAGCTCAAGAACCGGGATAAAGTTACATTCGCAGGATTTTTCATTCAGCCATTGGAACAAAGCTGTACTATATGATATTAGCTTATCAAAAGGATATTTTGATTCAAATTCAAATTCGGATTTATCGTTGAACCTCCACCGGCTCAAATCAAATTTATCTTTTATAATCACAGGTTTAGGATAATGAAATAATATATATTCAGGGGAAATGTTCATTTCCTTTATATATTCCAATTCTTCCTCTATCATTTTAAATGCCTGCATTCTTATATCTGAATCAAGAGCGAGAAATAAAGGATCTCTATATGGAAATATACCTGACCGCAATGGAAAATGAATGCCAAGCTTTAGTTTCTTTGTTTCAATTTGTTTCCGTAATTTAAGAATATCATCTTCCGATTTTAGCAAACATGCTTCAACTCCATAGAAACCTTCTCTAAAATCCTTCTTAAACTTTATAGAATCAAAGAATCCAAATTGACCAATTAAAAAATTATTCAATTCATTTTTCTCCTTTTGTTATCTATAGCGTATTTTTTCTATAAATCCGGCACAGGACGTACCGATTTTCTGCTTGGCATTGAATATAACGATCTCGCACTTATGACACCTCTGAGCCAGACCTGCAAAATCCTATCCTTAGCGGCGCTTGCCACCCGGCGGTGGAGTGTAGTTGCTGCTCATCGTGCCGCATGGATGCAGCGGTCTCAAATAGTTTTATAGTCTCTGTTATCGGCTTTATATGTTCTTAATGTTTATGCTTTTGTTACGATAATTTAAGTCAATCCGTTCTTCAAATCCTATCGCATTCCAAAACGCAGTTCCAATACTATTGCTTTTGAAAACAACAAGAGCAACTTTATTAATACCTTCTTTCTCTAATGCCCCAAGAGCTCTATTAACTAACGTTTTCCCAATTCCATTTCCGCGATATTTAATATCAACAGCAGTATGATATATATATCCTCGCCGTCCATCATGTCCGCTTAATATAACCCCTATAATCATATCATCAATTATTGCAACAAAATTGGTAGCAGGGTTTCTTTTTAAGAATTTTGCGATACCTTCTTTGGAGTCGTCTAAACTACGCATACCCATTCCAGCTGTACTTGTCCATAATTCATACACTTTCTCATAGTCAGCAATAGTCATCACTCTTATTTCCATCATTTTATCTCCTATACCAAATAATTATCGCTTTATTCAACTTTCTGCAAAGTCCAAGCCGATTATATGGCGAACCAATGCTCGGTCTGTCGTGTAACGTCCAGTATGTCTGATCTTCCAGAGCTTTAGGGCGACTGCCTATAGCGAAGGAATATGTGCGGTCATACTTCATTTTTGGAGTTGATTAAGAAGTTCCATAGAAAGCTCCATATGGTTTATTTCTCTATACATAGACTTTTCCACCTTCCATATATTTTAGAGGATTTATTAGAACTGACCATACGTTTCCTGTTCAAACTCTTTCAACAATTCATCCATTAATATTACTCTCTTTTCAGCAATTTCAAGAGCTTTAGGCAAAATTATTCTTTGTGGCAGCTTGTCTCTACGTACTTTAACAGTTTCATAAGCCTTCCGTAAATCGTTTGGTTTCTTTGAAAAATCTCTTAGCACACCTACTACACCCAAAAAATCCAAAGCATCTGCATCACTTAAAAGGATCGCTTCTATTGAGTTGTTATCTGTGGCAGAATGATGATATTCTATACATTCCAGCACATGATCCATTAAATCTTTTCCACATTCCTTTGCTCGTAAAAACTCTTCAGCTACTTGTTTCGATCTTATAGCATGATCCATATCGGGTTTAATCCATTTTGCGTATCCACCCCAATCATGCAAATATGCCGAAATCGTTACTACTTTATTATTGTACTGAAATCCTACTCCAATATCGGAAATGATTTTCAATAGCCGTTTTGTATGGTTTATCCCCCATTCCCCGCCATACTCTTCAGTTAGTAACGCAATCTCTTCATTTTCAATACTCATAAACATTGATCCCCCTTAAAATAAATTATTGAGTATCTACTTCTTGCTCCTACCCGCTGTGTTGCAGTGTGAACGCACTGTTTAAATGAAGCTATACGTCCCACAGTGCCCGATCTGATAAAATAGATACTGTACCCATAATCAAAATCAACCCTCCAATAAACCAAGTTGGTATTCCCCACACCGTATTCTTTTCTTTTCTTATAAAGCTATCATATAGTGAAAAAAGTATAATAAATAAACCTGCAATGATTTCGGTTATCCCACTGCTATTTCTAGCCATATATATTGACTTCTGTTTAAAAGCCAGCATTAAAACGAATGCTCCCAAAATACAATTTCTCAATATAGCAGGTCCTCTACCCGAAGAACTAAATGGAGTAACTCTTTTCATCTTTTATCTCTCCTTCTAACTTGTTTTGGTATCAATAAGAATATTGCCAAATCAAAATATGGAATATATGCATCTCCCCAACCACATAATGAACCGGATGCTCCTAAAATATGTATCCTCTTAATCATCATGATTCGCGTCCTTTCTATCACCGAACGTCCAGCACTTACGGCGCCACTGAGCTGAGACTCAGAGCCTTACCCCCTTACGGAGCTTAGATTTTGGTGAAGGGGTGTAAATCAGAGCATGAAGCAATTCCCTCATTTCTAAATTGCGGCAGAAACAACAATGCCTTTGCCCATTGTAGCAATTTCAAGATATTAAACAAATCCCTTCTTTGTGGGTTTCTTCTTAATTACAATTAATTTCTTAATATCTTCTACTAAACTCATATCAGAAACATTGATCCAAAGCCATTTACCATCATGATATTGCCGAGTATTAACATAAATTTCATATATCTTTGGGTTAAATTCTTCTTTTAATGACTCAAATTTTTCTCTTTCTGCTTTTCCCAAAACAACGAGTACTGTAAAACATCCATCTTTAATGTAGAGAGCGCAGAGGGTCTTACCACTTCTTCTATACTTGACTTCCCAAATACCATACTTGCCACCATTGTTCCAAACAGGCTCAAAATCATAATTTGATTCTACAAATCCTATCAGTTCATTCCATGCTGGGATAACTAATCCCCCTAAAAGTATTTCAAATTGCTCTTTATTAGAGATTGTATTGGTCATGGCTTAGCCTCCTTATTTTGAGATAATGCATATATACTTGTAGTACTTCCTTTGTTTAATTCCGCACATGGACTCGCGGCCAACATCTCCATACCCACTCTATTTTCGTTGTTTTATTGCCTTGTAATAAACCAATTCTGGGTCATCCTCATCTAAATTGTCAATATACCCGCTTTTTTCATATTTGAAGGCTGCTATGAGGCCAGCCTCTTACAAATCTTTATTCTACTAATGTTTTAATTGAATTTCGATTTATTATCTCTTGTTTATTCTTCTCAACATAAGAACAACTGGGTTCTTTACCACATTTACGACAAGCTAAATCAAAAGCAGAATTTATAGCTCCGCATTTAGGGCATGAAAAATGTTCAGTCATTTCTTCCAGCCACTTTTCATAACCAGCTTCTTTAATGCGTTCTTGAGATTGCCATAATTCAATTCGATGAGCATAAAGCGATTGAAACTCCTTTAAATTGTCACAAGGATAATCGTTACATTCTATACAAAAATCGATCCTTCTTTTTTGGGCACAAACAGCCATTTTACATGTCTTGCAATAGCTTGTACGCTTTTTCGAACGGCAACCTTCACATCTTGTCTCTTCTATAGATTGATTAAGACGGATAGATAATTTTTTAAGTCGATCAAAATCTTCTTTTGAACCAATATATATTGTACATGATGGGCAAAACAAACCACAAATTGCAGCCAGCCTTTTATCAGGTTTTATAGAATCTTTCATTCTAATCTTTTCACCTCATTTTTTTGTTTAACATTATCTCTATCTCAATCAATGAGTCTTCATTTTTATACCCTATATGTAATTCGCACTCAAAGAATGTACTCATAACTATCCGATATTCATCAACGCTTTAATATTCCTCGGTATTGCCGAATACCACTCGTCCAAACCCAATGTAAATATTTTCTGTTTCGTATTTTCTGAAAAGTTTTCAATCGGATTTCCTTGTGAAAGTTATTTAATTCCTCACTTTGGACAAATAATTCAATATCATTTTTCAAATCACGCATGTGATGTGAAGATACTATTTGCATCCTATCTCCGTGTATTATGGTTTCGTCTTTCAATAAGCTATTCATCTAAAAACCCCAACTTTCAATTTTTTCTTATCTCCTAGTACACATAATACAAATAATTTATAATGCCATACCGGACATAGTCTATCCTTTTCTTATTAAAATTTTGTAACCTTATACTTTCTGTTAATAAAATCCTCCATTTGAATCATATGCACACTATTACCTAATGCATAGTTAAACTTGCCATTTCTAAACACTGCACAGGCTTTCTCATCTATTCCCCAACCTAATCTAGTTTTTGTTCTAACCATTCCCTCAATTAAGTTATCAGTATCATCCCATTCGCTGAAATGTACTCCGATAACTTGATTACTTATCAATCCAACACCATCACCAATAACAACTTGTTCATCACCTGTATCATTAGGCGATACTAAAAATAATTCTGGTAATATCAACGCCCCTGCTGAACAACCTGCAATTGGTACACCGTTTTCATAACAGTTAGTTAATACACTCTTTATAGGCTCTGTTGCATAGTAATAATGATATCTAAGTGTATCTCCTCCGCCAATAAATACCCCTGTAGCATTTCTTAAGTCTGCTGTTACTATGTCATAATCCATAACGTCGTTGTCATCAGGAATTATTACCTTATAGTCCTTTACTCCCAGTTCAAGCCAGTTGTCAACATAGAATCGCAAATAATCCTGCCACCCATGCTTATTAAGCAGCATAAGAACGAGTCTTGCGTCTACCCCACCTGCTTTAGCAACGAATGCCTCCGCAGCAGCCTTTTGAGATGGGTCACCACCTAATAGAAACAAATAATTATCACTACCTTGAGCTTTCCCTGGCATAAATGACCTCCTTCTAATTATAAAAAACTATATGTATGTCATATAACGTGTACACACTCATGACATCACTGAACCGTACCCACAAAGCCATTCTCCTTGGCGGAACCTTATTCAATTATCAAACGCCTCTACTACGAATACTACAGGTCTAACTCCATCTGTACAACATAGAATCTGCATGCCATCTTTGTTGTTCCATGGCGTATATGTAGCTCCGGCGGCGAGTGCAGTAACTCCTCTGTAAATATCAATCCAAGCCCATGGGCAAAAGCCCTCTGGCATTACGGCGCTTCCTTCAAAAACGAACTTGTCTCCTTCCTTTAATAAGGGACACGGGCCAACCTCTTTTCCCTCTGTCAAGTAAGCCTCTGCATATTCTTCGTAAAAGAATCTTTTCAAGACGGTTATTCTTACTTTCCTCAATGTCTCTACCCCCTATTTTATATATAATCTATGCCTCACATAATCCTACCTATACGCAATACAAGAATAGTACCTCATACAGCTAAAACCTGAAAGCAGCCGTATTGCTTTGGAATTCCTTCTATAGTCCTACTTCTTCCTATAAGAGAATTTGCATTACCTACCAGATAACGTTTCCGCACTCACTACCCCACTGAACCGGACCCACAGAGCCTATCCCCTTGGTGAAGCTACGCTCCCGATGAAGGGGTTCTGATGAATAATGCCCCTCAACGCCCCGCTCAATCATCTTAATATACCGCTTCCGGTACCCGGGACCTGACATAAGTCGCTTGTGCAGATATTGTCTCTCTTGGGTTTAAATAACTATTAAACTCCGCATGGGAGTTTGCACAATATAAGAATGTTGTGCCATAAAACTAAATCTTCTAATTAAAATCAAGGTATAATTCCAAATCCAATGACAATTAATATACAGCATATAAGCAAAACTATATTCCCTCCAAAGCCTATCCTGGATAAGATTCTAACAACTTTATTTTCTTTTGTATTTGAAGGTTTAATGTATCCTATTCCTAATATCCAGTAAATAAATAACAGGAATAAATTCAGGCTGCTTGAAGCCATTATTGCTAACCATTCAGAATCGCTTATTCTTAATTCCGCTATCCAAGCATATATGCTAAAAATAAGTAATATACATGATAAAATAGCTAAAGTGGTTCTAACAAATTTAATAATCTTACTAATAATAGCACCTCCCAAAATCCGTAGCTTTTTCAATTGCTGTATAATATACTACTGAAATAACGATCAGCACCATATGCCATATAACGACCCGGCACTCACGATATCACTGAACCGGACCCATTAGCCCTTCCCCTTGGCGGAGCGACCCTCCCGGTGAAGGGGTGTGGTTGCCCTTGCCCAACCTGCCGCAGCGTGAGTTCATTGTTGAACTAAACTGCTAGAGCGGTGACCTTTCACTTCTATTCCTAATTATCCCATATATACATTACATTTTCCAGCGAACATCCTTTAAGATAGAGTTAAATATTTTAAAGGATGTGATTTCATGTATCAACTTATCGAGAAAATGATTGATAACATACAGCTTAGGGGGTTCAGCCCTAAAACCATATATGCCTATACTGCCCATGCAAGAAGGAATACTTAGGGCGGTACACTCACCGGGTGGCCATATCAAACAACAGGATTGTAAAAATGCGTCATTTTGGCATCTTAAGCAATCGGAACCCTCAGGGCAAACTGCTTAAATGCAAAAAACTGACAGCAGCAAAGCTGCTTTTAAAGCTGACTGGCCGTGATGTAACGCTTTGTCTCTGCTGTCAAAAGGGATATATGAAACGGCAGACATTACTGCCACATATGGCGATGCCCTAATTCATTCGCAATTGCATAGCACTTGCCATGCCTGCCGGGGGAGGGGAGAGCTATGACTTCTAGTGTTTTTCCACCCACCATTTGTCTTTGTTCTGTACTTTACCCTCTTATTTTGCTATAGAAAAGTACCTTCTCTCCTTTTTCCGTAGGGGGTAAAAAAAGATTGAACCCCCATAATGAGTTAGCTACCGACCGAGACTCAGTTCAGCAAGGTTTTTCCGCAATCCTCTGTTCGGCGGTTGGTAAGCCTATACATTTAAGCACCAGAGTGGTTACAGCCATTCTAGTGCTTTTTCACGGACTGCGGAGACACTGCTGTGTGTTAGATGATATCCAATGAATTGACCCTGGCATTAAAAATTGTTTAAATCTAAGCTTACTATGATATAATAATGGTAAATAGTTAAACCTTTTTAAGTGAGGTGTTTGTTTTGAGTATTAATAAGTGACTGTTGTTGTCCAAAAGGAAGATAACTGGTATGTTGCAAAATGTCTTGAAAATAGTGTTGCTTCGCAAGGAAAAACTATTGAAGAATCAATTGATAATCTACGAGAAGCACTTGAGTTATATTATGAAGACACCACACCAGAAAGTCTTAATACCCCTACCTTTGTCACTAAAATGGAGGTAGCGATATAATGGGCTTCAAATATCCGGTATTGTCACCCGATGAAATTATTAAGGTTCTAGAAAAAGTTGGCTTTCAAAAAACATCTCAAAAAGGAAGCCATGCCAAGTATAAAAAGTCAGGTGATCCTCAAAGAGTTGTAATAATTCCAATGCATAATGAAATTGCAAAAGGTACTTTAAAAAGCATTTTGGAGCAGGCTAATCTATAACTTGAGGAATTCTTAAGTCTTTTGAAATAACTCATTCTTAGGAATGGGTTTTTTTATACCCGTGAGCTCATTGAATGTCATCTAACGTCTTCACACTCACGGCATCGCTGAACCGGACCTCAGAAGCCTGCCTCTTAGCGGAGCTCCGCTCCCGATGAAGGAGTGTGGTTGCTGCCCTTCTCCAGAGCAATAGTTTCTGCAACCCAAGGCATGCACGCTTCTTGCTCCTGCCCAACATGCCGCAGCGTGAGGGCATTGTTACAAGATGGACTGAGCCCCGCGAAGCAAGAGAAGCACAGGTGCTGCGACCTAAATTTCCTCTTATTCGCATTATATAAATATAACGTCGTAACGCACGAATGCATACCGCCAGTAAATTTAATTTTTACTATTTGATAGCATATACCATTCTTCCCTCAAGATACCATAGCTCACAGAATCGTAATATTGGTTATTAACAATTCTTGCTTTCCTATAAACAGCTTCATTTTTTAAGTCAAGCTTTTCAGCTAGTTTCATCATTCTCTCATTTCCAGACCAAGTTGATAATCCCAGTCTTATAAGTTTTGGGTTTTGCTCAAATATTTCGTCAATCCACATTTTTAAAGCTTTGTAACCTATTCCCTGTCCCCAATAGCCGTCATTAAAAATAACAATTCCAATTTCCATCCAGAGAGTTTCTTCTGATTTCCAATACCAATTCACTTGACCAATTATCTCATCAGTATCTTTGTTTGCTATTATTTTTTTATTTTTAAGTACGTTTTTTTCCCCTTCTAGCAAAAGTATTTTTAAGTCTTCAATATGCTTTCTTAATTCCTCCTCATTACTTTTTCCATAATATGGACCATTGAACTTATGGAATTCACGAGAAGGATGATTCCAATACAAATAATCTTCTAAATCTTTAACTTCTAATTCTCTTAAGACTAAGCTTATTGATTTATTCATGTTATTCCTCCAAAATTCTAAAATGTTTATTAATCAAGGCTTTAAAGCTCTTCTTATACTATCGGCGCATGGACGCGCCGCTTTTTGCATGGTCTGCCGCCTAACGTTTTGTGTCTGCAACGTTCCTGAACTGGACCCCTGAGGAATATCCCTTGACGGTGCTTGCACCCGGTGAAGGAATGTAGTGCGGCCTACCCCAGAGCACTACTTTACCGAACTCACGGCAGAGCATTGTTCTACGGAGTGGGGGGCCCCAGCGCCTAAGCCGACACGGGCGTCGGCTCCCCGAGTTAACATTCTCTAGTACATTATAATTCGTTCTTATAAAGTCTCATTAAATATTCTGGTTCATCCTCGTCTGGAACTTGTATTGTCTTTAAATACTTAAACCCTGCTTTTTCATATGCTCTAATTGCAGTCTTATTTTGGGGTTCTGGACCAATTATGCAACAAACTGCATCATTTAACAAAAACACATATTCACGTAAGAACTTAGTCAATATATTTTTTGCTAATCCTTTGTGAATAAATTCTTGCTCCCCAATAAACAAATCCATTCCGGCTGCATGCTCATCTGTGTTAACATACTTGCTATATTCTGGATAGTCCTCTATCATATACGTTTGTATGTAGCCAATACCCCTATTATTACATTCTATTACAAATGGAAATGTTGGCTGTTCACCTTTGATTCTTGGTAAATATCTTCTAACCACTTCATCAAATGAACTACTTTTTTTACCAAACCATTCTATAACAAAATCAGTATTTAGCCATTTATACATTATTTGCAAGTCCGCTTCTTCCAATTTTCTAAAAGTTATTTCACAAATTGCAGACATATACTCCCCCCTCAATAGTGTAGTACTTTCATACCAGTATCTTTTTAGAACAATCGGCGCAAGGATGCGCCGCCTTGCCCCCCATTTCGTTGAACGGTTCCGCACTCACGACACCACTGAACTGGACCCGCAGAGCCTTTCCCCTTGGCGGAGCTCCGCTCCCGGTAAAGGGGTGTGGTTGCCGTGCTACCGCTTCAAAGCAAATGCATCCGGCAACCCAAGGCACGCTTGCTTCTTGCCTTTTCTCTCCGTGCCGCAGCGTGAGGGCTTTGTTAGCTGATGGATAATGTCCCTCTACGCCTTGCTTAATAACCTTTGTATACCGCTTCCGGTACCCGAAACCTGTCATGTGTCGCTTATCTAAATACTGTCTCTCTCGGGTTTAAATATCTCACAAACTCCGAATAGGAGTTTGCACCTTATAAAAACAATATGGTTATTTTTGTCCCTTCCTTAATAGTTTTAGCACTGCTTCTTCACTCCCAAGATTATCATAATCTTTATTGTACCCATACAATATTCCGTTTTCCTGATTTTTAATCACGTATTCTGCGAGTTTCTCAATGCCTTCTTCTTTAGCACAATGAACAAATGCACGAAGTCTAATATCATGGCTATCACTAAACATATCCTTACCACAAGGAAAGTCTTTACACTCCCAACACCCATTAATCTTTTTGTCTACACAGCAATTATATTGATAACACCCTGACTCCGACAAATGCCTTCCGCAACAATTTTTGTCAGACTTACAACCATTACACTTATCTGCTAAATGGCATAACTTACATATCAGACCACAATAACCAGTATCATTACTTACTTCATTAGTATCCACTCAAATTCTCCCCCATCAATTTTATAATATTATACCGTTACACAATATAAGAATAGTACTTATTACATAGGTAAATCTGCAGCACCTATCACATAACGGTTCCGCACTCACGATACCACTGAACCGGGCATCGGAGCCCTTCCACCTGGCGGAGCTCCGCTCCCGGTAAAGGGGTGTGGTTGCCCTGCCCCGCTCCAGAGTGAATGCATCCGGCAACCCAAGGCACGGCCACTTCTTACCCTTGCCCATCGTGCCGCAGCGTGAGCGCATTGTTCGTATACTAGGTTCATAACCAGCTTATCTGGGTATGAACTTCTTCCATTTTCTTGTATGCTTAAATTAAATAATCTGGGTGAAAAACGTGCGCGTTGTTGGGACTTTGATCCCGTCGCATAAACTGTTTTAGCCTTGCTGACACTCATACCTCGATTGAGCTGGTTGTGCTTTTAGCACGCATCACCGTACGAACCTGTGGAGGGTCGCCAGATGAGGAAACCCAGAAAAAGGAGGTATTCTATGAACAATCCTGCACTGTGTATCGATGTATCTAAATCTTCAAGCTTTGCTACCGGCTTCTTATCTTACAACAAACCCTATACAAAACCCTTTGATTTCTCTCATACTCCCGAGGGAATGAAATCAGCTCTTCATTGCCTTAAGGAACTTCAGAACCGCACTAGCAGTAAGCCCGATGTTGTCTTAGAGGCAACAGGTAACTTCTACAAGCCCGTCACTCAGTATTTTGTTAGCCTTGGTTTCTCTGTATATGTACTTAATCCTCTCCAAACCAGTATGCAGAAGCGAAAGTCAATCCGTAAGATTAAGACTGACCCTATTGATACTTTCCGTATTGCTCAGATCTATTACACTAACGACTTGAAACCCTTTAAGGAGCAAAAGCATGACGCGCAGGAACTTCGAAGTCTTTGCAGACAGTGGGATGGATTTAATACGCTGCATACTGAGACTCAATTGAGATTCAGAAGCATACTCGCCCTAGTGTTCCCAAGGTATGACACTGTGTTTGACCACTTATGCAATCCTACATCACTAAGAGTAATTTCTTCTTTCCCTTCACCTGCGGCTGTTCTTTCTGCCAAATGTGAAGAGCTCTTTAGCTTAATTAAACTATCTAGACACTCCAATGAATGGTGTGACCAAAAGGTGGACATGCTTATTGCTGCTGCAAGAGAGAGCTTATCCTATGATGGGGCCCAACAGTCCAATATTCGGGTTCTGCAAAGCTATGTAAAGTCTTTGCTGACCCACAAAGAGATCCTGGCTGATATACGGGCTCTCTCCTGACTTCCGGCTCCTACTATCCATACCAGGCGTAGGAGAAGTAACAGCAGCCACCATTCTTGGAGAGATTGGTGACATTAGTAACTTTGATACAGCTAAGCAGTTAGTTGCTTATGCAGGTCTGGATCCTTCTGTTTATTAGTCCGGTAACTTCAGAGCGAAGAACACGAAGATATCCAAAAGGGGCACTCCCTATTTAAGTAAGGCTTTATTCCAGGCCGCCTCAGCTGCTGTTAGAAAACGACCAAAGGGACCATGCAACTCTGTGCTCTATGAATATTATACCAATAAAGTAAATTCAGGGAAGCCTCCAAAAGTAGCATTAGTAGCTACCTGCAGCAAGCTTTTAAGGATTATTTTTGGAATGCTGAGTAACCAAACCGAGTTTAGAGCCGGGTAGCTAATAGACTGATATTACTAATTCGATGCCTATTCAAGAATAGGCTAGCTTTGTTATTGCCACTTTTGCTGGGATAAATTAATTTCCCTTAAACTCTTGACTGTGATTAGCTGGTTTATACGTAGTAGTGGGCCCTGCAGAGCAAGAACCATAGAAATATCAGGTTAAATTGGCCACTGTAAATCATATTTGGCTATAAAGCGTGTTGGAAAGAATTCATACAAGCTTAGACTAGTTACTCTAGCATTAATGTGTTGAAAACTATGTGCTACTATTGGAAGTGCCTTTTGTATATTCTCAGCTTCGTCAATTAAAATTGTTGTATGAGCAGTCCAGCCATTATTATCCTTTATACAAACTTCATCAAATTTTCTAAGTAGTTCAAGCAATTCATAATTTACATCTGGAGCAAGGAATAATACTTTCAATCCGAATAAACCAATGTGATTAAAATCCAAATTGAAGCTCTTAGTATTAGCACTTACATCTTGAAGCATTTGCTTAATTTCATCTTCATGATCTATATCAAAAGATGCCAAAGTAATATGATGAGGTATGTTAGGAGTCTGGTATCCGACGATGTCTTCCTTATTTATTGTACGTTCAATTTCTTTCATTCGCTTTGATGTTTCTTTATCAAATGTAGCCATTAAATATAGGAATTTTTCTTGCATCTTAACACCTCCCATTTATGTAAATGAACTTTTCTTCAAACATAAACTTTTAAGTGGATTCGAAATAAAAATTTTTTTACAGTCACTATAGGGTATAGTAAAACTTCTGCCCGCTATTACGTATAACGGTTCCGCACTCACGACGTCTCTGAACCAGACCATAGAGGAATACCTCTTGGCGGTGCTTACCACCCGGTGAAGGGAGTGTGGTTGCTGACTCATCTCCAGAGTAATAGCATCTGCAACCCAAGGCATGCACGCTCCTTGCTCCTGCCCTCCGTGCCGCAGCGTGAGGGCATTGTTATGCGATGGGTAATGCCCCTCAGTGCCTTGCTCAATTATCTCTATATACAGCTTCCGGTACCTGGAACCTGACATGTGTCGCTTATGTGAATACTGTATCTCTTGGGTTTAAATATCTCACAAACTCCGCATAGGAGTTTGCACCTAATAGAAATATTTCGACATAGCGTTTATTATCTCCGCGATATAAGAGTATTAAAAGTCCTCTACTTACGTTCTTGTGTTGTATAGATACATGGTTATTCCGTTTCAAAGGTAACTTCTTTTACATACTAATAAAAAGGTTTTCCTTACTGAGTAATCCCTGTATTATAAATCCCAATGATATAATAAAGATTACTATAAACATAAATAGCATTGCGAAATTACTTTGCTGTCCATAATAGCCTGCTGCATTCAAGACAGAGTATATTAACATTCCATTAGAAATAAAGAAGACTTTGTTTCCATACTTTTTACTCTTAAGTAATCCAATGCCACTAATTATTAATAGAATAGCCATTAAGAATTCAGACACTAGATGAAATGATATTTGAATAGGACCTTCTATTATACCGCCTGTTAATATAATCATACCCCACATACATAGAACTGATATTCCTATTAAGATAGAATAAACAGCCGCAATTTTTCTAATCATACAAACCCCTCCTCAAAAGTAACCTATTTAAAATTATAATACTAATGTTACTAATATAAAAATCTGCATTACCTGTCGCATAACGTCCTGCATTTCCGATGGCTTGCGGGCTTCATGGGATGACCCTCGTTAGCCCTTCTTCGTGCTCTTCCCCTCCGAGCCCTTGCGGAAATGCTTTGTTATCGGATGTTGGACGCCCCGCAGCGCCTGAGCCGCATGGATGTGGCGGCCTTATACAAAAACCTTAATATTGCTCTCATTAAATTTAAAGTTTCAACCGATTGAGCATTTTTGCCGTATTTAAAACACGGTTCATGTATTTCATATGAATTTGGGGTAAGATGACATTTACCTTTTCACCTTTCCCGAAAAAATGTCTCCTATTCTTGACAGTTGCTAGATGTCCCTGCTCAATATCAGGGAATAGCATAAACCGTTCGACCTCAAGCCCCTCATTTAGAACAACGAAAACCTTAGGATTTAATTCCCACGATCCGTTATGCACCACTTCATTTCTTAGAGCTTCAATTGTACTTATCAGATCACATTTTTCAAAAACAGTCTGATTTGTTCCGTTAATTTTTAACTTTTTCCTCTCACCCCACAATACATCAGAACTTTTCATCTTCTTATAACACGAAAAATCATCCATGGGGTTCTCAAATTCATAAGCTAACTTGCAGAACATATCTAAAATAGAATATGCTTTTACAAAATAGCTTTCTAATAAGGATGATATGTTTCTAACTGACTGAGACATTGTGAAATAGGTTGTATTCAAAGCTTCTGTTTGAAAAGAACATTTGATATCGGAAATCTTGACATAGTAATTAACAAATGCATCCTCCATACCACTTATTAGATTTTGTATTGTTCCAATTAAGTACTGACAATCAACCAAATATAAGTAGCGATTGATATCCGGCATTGTTTTAAACAAATCCCCTTCAATTAATTTGCAGAAGCTGTCTGCGGTTAAGCCACAATCAGAATCTTGTCCTGCAGCTTGAAAAAAGATCGGCATTGTATTAAGTTGAGAATAGTATTTATCAGTGTCTGGGAAAAACAAATCTCGTAGTTTGTCATACAAGGAAACTAATTCACCGTCGAGTTCATACTTAATTGAATCGCCTGGATATATGTATGGGTCAACTGAAGAATTCTCCATCTCTTGGATACAGAATTCATCGCTTTCTTCAACAAAAAATTGTACATCTCATTGTATCCCGTTCTGGTAAAATGTCCTCATTATAGTCACCTCGATAATTTATATTTTAAAACTTCCCATTTTTGACATTAGTACAATAATACCAATCTTTTACCAAATAATAAACTTCAACGCCTTTCCCTAGCAACCCACCGCAGGAAGCGGCGGCCCTCGCGTCCAATGTCCGATAACGGTTTCGCACTCACGACACCACTGAACCGGACCCCAGAGCCATACTCCCTGGCGGAGCTGCGCTCCCGGTGAAGGGGTGTGGTTGCCCTGCTCCTGCTTCAAAGAAATGCATCCGGCAACCCAAGGCACGTTTGCTCCTTGCTCTTGCCCTTCGTACCGCTGCGTGAGGGCATTGTTATATGTCGGACCGAGCCCCGCAGAGATAAGAGCAGCATGGAGGCTGCGACCTTAAATATAACTCTCATTTGTATTTTTTAAATATATTTATATTACTTTCGTAATCTTAGGTTATATTTCTTCTTCTCTGCAATTTCATCTAATATCTTATGAAGGACTTTTGATTTGTTCTTAATTTCTAACCCATACGAATCTTCTTTTGCTCTTACTACTGCATCTTTTAATTCTTTAACTTCCATAACCGTTGTAGCAATACAATAATAACTTTTCGAACGCCCTTCATTAAAATTATCTAACATCTCTTTGAGAATTTCTTCCTTCATGTTTTGTAATTCCACAAATTGTTCAATGCCATTGTTTTGTACAAAACAAATATCATCCTCAAGCTTTTGATAGCATTTAAATGAATCAACTTCTTTGCCTGCTGCTCTATGCTTTTTCCACTTTGGGCAATCAGCGCTCTCATTGCATTCCCAGCAAAATTCAATTCCTTTCTTCTTAATAGCGCAGGTAATAAAAGGGCACCCAACACTCATTCTTGCCTCACTTTTACATCCTTCGCATTTGCATTTGCTATCCGTTTGATACATTGGACATAATTTACACGAAAGACCACATATCCCTACTTGAGGATATTTGATTTCCATATTTTTCACTCCTATACTTATTCCTGTACACAACTTTTAAAGTTCGTGTCCAGGTTTATTTTTCCCAGATTTTAACTGAGAATCACCTCATCGACTCTTCGAAGACATCTGCTATATTTCTTCGAAGCCCTTCTTAAACGTCCTCTATATGCCGCTTACTGCGCAGTAAGCGGCGGCGCGGGTTTTTACCCGTTTTACTTTTCAGGGGCACCATGGCATGATTAAACTGTAAGGTTAATCCGGGGATGGCCTGTCACTCCTTGTTGCTTTAAAGCACTCATAAAGTATGACCTCCTGCTCTGTGCCTGCCACTTCCAACTCACGCTTTGCTGCTTCAATCTCAATACCCTCTGCAGTAGCAGCTACAGGTTTTTTAGGTATTCTGATTAGCGCTTATTACGAGGTTGCTGTACGGTGCAGTTGCCAGGATGCCCCTGTTTTATCTTACACACTGCTTACCAGCTTTTAATGAAAGGAGGTGCACAGTATGTCTGATTTCGTTAAAACCTTATTCGTTGGTGCTGATGTCGGCCTGGATACCGTTGATATCTGCTTCTTGGATTTTGCCGGTAACAAGCTCAACTCCAAAAGACTTGCCTACGATAATGACCTTCCAGGTTCCCAAGAGCCTATTGAGCATGTCTTTCAAACCATGTTCAAGCATAGCCTGGAATCCATCATGTTCGGTATCAAAGCAACTTCTTTTCTAGGTTGGCATCTTGAGGTCGCCATTCTGGATAGCCCTGTCCTCTGGAAGTTCAAGCCTGCTGCCTTTGACTTCCCTTACATCGCCCTGCAAAGGCTTACAAGGCTTAGGTTCCACCTGGCCGATTATATGGCCAGAGAGAAGAATATTTTCATGAGCGTGCTTTTTTTAAAGTCCAGCTCTCTAAGACAGTCCGATATATTCTCCAATACCTTCGGTGCTGCATCCTTAGCTGTTATCAACGACTTTATGACTGTCGATGAAATTGCGGCAAGACCGCTTGATGATCTTATTGACTTCCTCATGGATACGGGTAAGTCACATTTTAAGGACCCTGCACAAACTGCCATACAGCTTAAAGAGGCTGCTTCAAAGGCTTACAGGCTTCATTCCGATCTGCACAATCCAGTTAACTTTGCTTTAAAAACGACTGCTGAGAATATCAAATTCTATTCAAAGCAAATGAAAATCGTTGATGCTCAGATCAAGAAGCAAGCCTCAGCCTTTGAAAACCCGCTGCTTTCAATTAAAGGCATAGGTCCTGTATTCAGTGCCGGCCTCATTGCTGAAATTGGCGATATTAAAAGGTTCCCCAATGATGATGCGCTTACCAGCTATGCAGGCCTGACATGGAAGTTCTCCAAATCCGGCAGAAACTAACAGGCAGAGGATACTTTCATCACCAGAACCGGTGACGCCTATCTGCGTTATTACATTACCGAAGCTGCAAACCTTGTCAGGCAACATGTTCCTGAGTATATCGCCTATTACCGGCAAAAGCATAATGAGTCGAAAACTCATAAACATCGTAGGGCCCTCGTATTTACAGCCCGTAAACTGGTCCGCCTTGTTTTCGCGCTGCTACACAATAACAAAAACTATTCCCCCAATTTTAGGAGGTGTAGCTAATTACTGATTTTACAATTATGTTAATTATTTACAGCAGATTTTTGGGGCTGCCGGGCATCTTATTGCCTTTTTTAAACAACAGCACCGTGCCTTTCTATTGCTACTTAAAAAATTTTTCTTGACATATTACCACGCTACTTTGATATTCTATACTTCACAATATAACCCAAGTATTTACTTGCAAAGCTCGTCCCGAAAACGCGCGACACGATGTCGCGCCAATTGCTCGGTCTGTCATATAACGTCTCCGCACTCACGACGTCCCTGAACCGGACCCGCAGAGCCTGTCACCCTAGCGGAGCTGCGCTCCCGGTGAAGGGGTGTGGTTGCTGCTCCTGCTCCAGAGCAATTGCTACTGCAACCCAAGGCACGACTGCTTCTTGCTCCTGCCCGCCGTGCCGCAGCGTGAGCGCTTTGCTATGTGATGGACCGAGCCTTCGAAGACAAGAGCAGCACGGATGCTGCGACCTTATACCATGTATCCTCAACGCTGTGAAGCAATATATAAAACTTTATACTAACTAGATAATGAAAGCGAGTTTAAAATTGTATTGAACATTTTATCCCAGTCGTAATCTGTATTATCTAAAACGATAGATTTCAAAGGTAACTGTTTTATTACGCATAACTCCAAAGCTTTTCTTTTTTCATAATAAGCAATTGTTTCTTTTGTTGACCACTTAGGTTTTGAACGAATAAAAGCTGTGCGTTCTAAAGATTCTTTGACATTATTCTGTGAAATATAAAAAATAACAGGGTTTAGCGGTTTTATAATGTCTGCAATAACATTTAAGTGCGCAATAATTTCATCGTCTCTTATATGTGGATACAATCTATTAGTATCATGGATTTGATGTTGAAGTAGAGTACTTTCAAAAATTGTTATTTCATCTTTGCCAACCATTTCAATAACATATCTCTCAAATCGTCTGTAAAATACATGCTTAAAAGTATCAAATGAAACAATAGGATTTCTTGAATAACAGAATTCTTTAGAGTTCAAGTACTCGATTAGCAGAGCGTTATACGGGTAAGGCTCAAGTATCTTATATGGCGAAAGTACATAGTTATCTTCAACAATAGAATTCTGTTTTAGCCATTCTGCTTGATCCTGATATTTCAAAATCAAAGTGTTATACTCAGTAAGAGATAGATATCCATAGAATGATAAATCTATTGGGTGTTGGCATCCTTCAATAAAAGCAGTTGAATTAACTCCATTTTCAAGAAAGTACTTGTAGAGTAATTGAGAAGTTGTTGTTTTCCCTGACCCTGGGATACCTTCAAAAACTATTAATTTAGTGTTTATCATAAATTACTTCCTTCATAAAACTATCATTTACTTTACAAAGTGTACTAGCACATCTACTCAACGCGCGACACGATGTCGCGCCATATGCTCGGTCTGTCATATAACTCTTAGTATTGTATCTGAAGTTGAGCGAATAGTAATTTATCCCGTATTGGCATTCACCCTCAATTTCAGATACAATTTAGTTGAACGAAGCCAATTATCTATGGGCATTCAATTTCGTTTTTCTATACGTTTTTAATTGTTTTTACTCCTTCATTATTAACTTTATATAATATTTATGGTGCTTCTCAGATACCCTTACTTCAATTTACCATTTTTTAGCATAACAGTATAGGTATTTATCTAGAAATGGGCAGACTTATCCCTGCATCCTATGCAATTAGTTTCTTAATTTCTATATTTCTATCCTTAACCGGACTCAATATTTCTTTCCTAACAAGCCTACCAATGTCGCAATACGGGCATATCCTCGGATCCTTACCTGTTAACTCTTTCAGCAGTTCCTGCCAGCTTATCTTTTCTTTTGTTTTCTTGGTGCTGATTCCGAGTATCTCTTTGCATCTCTTTAGCTTGATACTTCTATTGCGATTGCTCAATATACCATAATGCCTAATCTTTACAAAGTTATCAGGCAATATGTGCAGCAGAAACCGTCGTATGAATTCATGTGCTCCTACGGTCATAAGTTTGTTTTTATTCCTATCTTTGTAATCTCGATACTTATATGTTACTTTTCCATCTGCTAAATCAGTGATTCTGTTATTTGATATGGCTACTCTGTGCGTATACCTTCCCAGGTATTCAAGTACATACTCCGGACTCTTAAACGGTGGCTTTGAGTACACAACCCATTCTCTTTTATATAGGCTGTCCACAAGTTCTTTAAAATTTTTTTCTTCAGCTATTTCCTGTATATTACCGTAGAATTTAAGCTTCTCTTTGATATATGCATCCTTAAGATAGTGCAAAAACTTACCTCTAAACAGCCTTGATACTACTTTTATTGGAATTAGAAACTGTTCTCTTGATGATATCCATCTGTTAGAATCAAAAGACAATCCACCACCCGGTACAATGCAGTGTATTCAGCTTTAATTATCTCATATCCATCCGGAATTATTATATTTTCACTATATCTATCGTTTTTACGAAATGAATATTCATCTTCTGTCTGAATGGCTTTATTACTAAATATTTCGAGAATAAATGGCCTTGCTTTCTCTGACTCAAAAGAAAACTCAAAAAAATCAACTCCTCTACTTTTTAGCCAACAAAACATATTTTCTATCATAAAAGTTTTAAATTTACTGTAAACCTCGATATTAGTAGATTCTCCTAATATTGAAAATCCGCCAACTGCAAATGAAGCAACCAATGCAATATTTGGGTTCTCTACATCATCAACCCACATATCGCCTTTACATTCACCAGCAACAATCCCCGAAAAGCTTGGACTATCATCATATGTAATATTGGCAATAGCTTTTGAACCGAGCTTATCTACTTTTATCAATTAATATCATTCCTCTCATTACATATATAATCTTTAGTCCACACTTATTTTTCTGTACGTAATATAAGAATAGTACTTCTTAAATAAACCAATCTGCACCATCTGCCGTATAACGTCCAGCACTCATGACACCACTGAACCGGACCCGCAAAGCCTACCCCCTAGCGGAGCTCCGATCCTGGTGAAGGGGTGTGGTTGCCCTGCTTCCGCTCCATATTAAATGCATCCGGCAACCCAAGGCACGCACGCTCCCTGATCTAGCCCGACCTGCCGCAGCGTGAGGGCATTGTTAGGCGATTGACCATACCCCACAGAGTCCTACTTTGACAATTAGCTTCATAGGATCAAAGAATATTAATTAATCATAATTTTAATTCTATTTTGATTTATATGCTATACCATCAATTTGTACCTTAAGCCCTTTTGGACCACCTATATGTGCAAACTCTGTAGAAATAGTTTTTCTTGCGGGATAGTTTCCTTTAAATCTCCGTCTGAAGACTTCCTCCATTATTGGAATATCCCAGACATCTCTGAGCAAAACATCAACTTTAACTACTGAGTCTAGCGTGAGATTTACCTTTTCTAGTCTAGCGCACATATCATCAAGGGCTCCTTCAATCTGCTTTTCAACTGACTGACCAACATTCCCAACACAAAAACTGAGGAATACAAAGTCTCCCGCCTCAGTAAATCCAGAGAATGCCATTTCCTCGTTTACCTCATGCCTTACTATTTCACTCATTTAAACCATCCTTCTTAATTAATACTTGCTGTGTTACTTACTCGTGACAATGATTCAATTAACTTTATTAGCACCAATGAACTTTTCAATATATCACTCCATAAATGAATCAAGCTTTTGCATAGTCTGTAGCCTAACGTCCCATGTATTGCCGACGCGTCCTGCCTACCCGCATCTTGACAAAGTGTCGGCGATACGCTGTTAGGCAACGTGGGAAGCATATTATTCAGAGAGCACTATGGAGAGTGCTCCCTTCCATAACTCAATATTATAAATAGCTATTTCATCGTTTATGCCTCTCAAAATATCCCATCTCATTTCCGGAATAGTAGATATTATAACCTCCGCTACTTGTGTCTTCCCCAAACTCTATAGGCAAATATTTCTTATCAAATATTACTTTGTGAGGTTTGATAAACTGAGTATATACACAGATGATTTTGTTTTCTTCGTTATTAATCAATGCATATTCATAACAATTGTTGTTATTAAATATCGTTACATAGGCCGGATACATAAAGTGTTCTGTATCATACACAATTTTATTGACAATGTCTTTATATTGCTCAAGTTCAAATTTTTCAGAAATCTTGGATAGCCTGGATACTTCAGCTTCAAAATCTGCTTTTGAAAGAGAATATTCTAAATAAATCTGGCAAGTGGGATCAAAAAGAGTATCCCTTTGATAATAGTAATAAGAATCTATTCGTTCTGAATCAGGTATTTTCTTTGGGAAAATGTATAGATTGCTATACCCTTTGAAATCTTCAAAAACACCATAATCTTTAACATCAGATGTTTTGATAGGGGGTCCACCGTATAGAAATAAATATAGAGAACTAATGCATAAGAGCAAAAAAACAATTATACTTCCAGCTATAATAAGAGCAACTTTTTTTGTTTTCTTTTCCTTCATCTATTCACCTCAGATTATCAATAATTTCATATTATTATATTCTTAACCTGCGTCAAGGATGGCACACACCTCCTATGTCGCCTAACGTCCCGTGTCTGCGACGCCGAAACCCTTAGCGTGACCGCACTTTGGGTCGCAGGTGTGGTGTGCTGCTCCTTCTCCAAAGACTTGCATCTGCACACCCTTGCGCCAAACACATTGTTACACATCGGACCGAGCCCCACGAAGCCAAGAGCAGCAAGGAGGCTGCGACCTTAAACCTCTTCTGATTCGCATTTTATAAAGATTATGATTCATTAACTCTTAAAAGCCATTCGTTAACCAATGACCCAAATAGTTCTTCTTGCTCTAACTCCAAAATATGTCCTGCTTTATCTAATACAGCAAATGTTGCTCTTGGATAGTTATCCAAAATACTCCAAGCATCTTTATAACCTACACTTGAATCTTGGCGACCTAAAAGCATAAGAGTGGGTTTTTCATATTTTTTATCAATCTTATCGACATCAAATGAAAATTCATAACCATTTTCTTGAAAATTACTTAGGAATTTATCATCTGCAATTTTTACTCCAGAAAAAATTTCATCCTCATATCTCTTCCATATTTTTTCACTTTGAACCACAGCAATAGGATTGAATTCTTCTGCATCTAATGGACTAAGTTGTTGTAATAAAGATTCATCTTTCTTTAACACAATATGTGTAGGTCTATTGCGTTTTTTAGCATCTGCAATAATACAAGGACATAATAGTAATAACCCATCTACTTTGTTTGCCATTTTATAAATTAATCCCCTGGCTAAATATCCTCCATAGGAATCACCAACAAGTAAGAAATTTTCATTTGGAATAATATTGTCAATAAAATCAATTACAATATCAAGCATTATATCAGAATTTTTAATCCATTCTTCACTTTTGGTTTTTCCCATACCTGGTAAATCAATATATATTCTTTTGTATTCATTTCTATCTTTAAATATTGGCTCGAAGCATCCTGTCATTAATCTGTGGTCAGTATAATATCCATGCAACATAAAAATAGGCTTACCTTTACCACATATCTCATAATTTATTTCTAAATTTCTTATTTTACATTTCATTTTTTCTCCCCCATTATCCTTAAAAAATCTTATATTATCTATTCTATTCTTATATTTTCGCATTAATCTACTAACCCGAAGTAACCTTCTGCAAAGCCCAACACACTCATATATCGCGCCAGGACGGCGCACCATTTGCTCAGTTTGTCGTGTAACGTCCTCGCACTCACAACACCACTGAGCCGTACCACAGAGCATGTCCACCTGGCGGAGCTCCGCTCCCGGTGAAGAGGTGTGGTTGCCCTGCCCCCGCTACAAAGCAAATGCATCCGGCAACCCAAGGCACGCATACTCCCTGCCCTTTCCTGCCGTGCCGCAGCGTGAGGGCATTGCTAGCTGATGGATAATGCCCCACAACGGCTTGCTCAATCGTCTTTATATACTGCTTTCGGTACCCGGGACCTGACATGAGTCGATTTTGTAAATACTGTCTCTCTCGGGTTTAAATACCTCACAAACTCCGCATAGGAGTTTGTACCTTACATAAAGAAAGCGTATTGCTTCATCTATATATTATGCTTATACTGGGCAGATACTAAAATCATTTATCAAGCTTCATAAAAAAGCTGATTGTATTTCCATCAGGATCATTGATCACAAATGACCTTACACCCCAAGGCTTATCTGTTGGTGGTGAGTCAATGTCCATTTTCAGATTTATGAGCCTCTGATAATCTTTATCAACATCATCAACAACATAAATCAGAGCAGCATTTTTAGTTGATGGCATTTTTTCATCATCTAATTTGAAAATTATGAGTTGCGCGTCATAAAATCGGTAGTCTACACCACCATCAACTTCAGGTTCTTGCATGAATAGTTTCTTATAAAAGTCAACAAGCAAAGAAATATTATGAGTTAAAATACAGGCTCCGTGAAGTTTCATAAGCAACCTCCTATATAAATAATACTTAGTTTGCATTTCCCTACCGATATGCAATATAAGTATAGTACTTCTTATATAATCAATCTGCATTATCTGTCATCTAACTACTGCAACTACGACACCATGTTGTCAACACATCCAAAACAGGTTGTGTTTACGACGTAGTGTCGTCAATATTTATATATGGCTGGATTTACATTTTTCCTAAAATAATCTTATCCAATGGACTTTGTATATTCTTGATGCTCTTCGCAGTCACGTGAGTATATATTTCTGTTGTTTTACTACTCTGATGTCCCAGCATCTCCTGAATATACCTCAAATCAACGCCACCTTTCAGCAGATGAGTAACGAATGAATGCCTTAATGTATGTATTGATACTTCTTTTTTATTCCTGCTCTATCTTTGGTGCTCTCAAATATCCTTTGAACTGTTCTCTCGGTTATATGCTTATCCGAATCATCTCCAGGAAACAGCCACTTTTCTGGTCTGCATTTCTTAACATACTCTCTCAGCACCACTAATGCAGTCTGCGAAAGCACTGTATATCTGTCCTTTCTTCCCTTACCCTGAACTATATGGATAAGCATTCTATCACTATCTATGTCCGTAATTCTAAGTCTGACTACCTCTCCAACCCTTAACCCTGCTGAATATGTAAGGAACAATATAGCTTTATGCTTCATATTGCTAACATTATCAAGAATTCTTAACACGTCCTTTTGGCTCAGGACTTCCGGAAGCTTTTTCTCATCTTTTGGCCTTGTTATTTTTACAAACGATTCATGTCTCTTGAAGACATTATTAAAAAGAAATTTTATTGAATTTACCGCCTGATTTACATAAGAATGGGAGGACTGTTGTTCTTCCAAAAGGAATAATAAGTAGCTGTTAATATCTTCCTCATCTATTAAGTCGACATTTTTACCGCAATGCTTCAGGAACAACCCTATATGGCTCATATAGGACTTTATGGTCTTTTTACTATATCCCTTAAGCTTGAGCATATCCCCCATCATTATCATATAGTGTGAATTGGCGCCATCCGTTTCAATTGCTTTATCTTCGTCCGTGTATGTAATACTCTTGTCAATACAATATTTACCTGACATTTATTTCATTATACGATATTTGCTTTCTATTTTAAATGCACCATTATATAATATTTTCCACCATTTATATGACAATTTTCGATACCCGTACAAAATAAAAAGGATGTTCAGCTTATCAATATGACAAACGAAACATCCTTTTGAATTCCATAGCTCTGACAGCAAACCGTCCCTGTGAGCGTTCCCTACAGGATTACCTCTATTTCATCTCCGGCCTTGATGATTCCATCCTTTAAGATCTTTGTGAATATTCCCTCGGTCGGCATTATACAGCTGCCTATCTTCTGGAATATTTCACACTTTACATGGCATTCCTTGCCTATCTGTGTTACCTCCTGCAGTGTATCACCTATCTTCAGCTTTGTACCTACCGGAAGCTTCCAAAGCTCGAGGCCTTCCGTGGTCAGATTCTCTGCAAATTTGCCCGTGCAAAGCCCCTCAATACCTAAAGCCTTCATTTTATTAATGCTCTCTATACCAAGCAGACTTACCTGTCTGTGCCAGTTCCCGGCGTGGGCATCGCCTACCAGGCCATGGTCGACCTTGAACTCTCCCTGTTCTATGGGCTTTTTGAAAACGCCCTTCTTTTCGCTTATATTTACAGCTATTATCTTACCCTTCATACATATCCCCCTTTTCTATCTATCCGCCTATTTTATACATATCACGTTCTATCGGCTCGTTGCATAAGTCATTTAGTGTGTGATGCTTGGGTTTGGCTTGTACTGCTTCTGCCACAGCCTCCTGAAGTACTTTATATTTGTTATCCTGATTATTGTCCCTTAGTATTCCTCTTACATCTATTTCCTTGTTGGAATGGAGACAGGGCTTCAGCTTACCGTCTGCTGTAAGTCTGATCCTATTGCAGTTGTCACAGAATTTGTGGCTTATGGGATTTATAAGCCCGACTCTGCCTTTTGCTCCGGGCAGCATATAATATTTGGCCGGACTGCTTTTATCAGCCGCTTCCACCGGTTCCAGCTCTTTAAACCTTTCAAGCACTGCTGTATTGGGCAAATAGTGCTCTGATGCAAACTTCGCCGCCTGTCCCAAAGGCATCAGCTCAATAAACCGCACATCAATATTTTCATTTAGTGTAAGCTTGATGAAATCTCCTATTTCATCCTCATTGAAGTCTTTTGTCAGCACGGTATTTATTTTTATAGGAACCAACCCTACCTTTAATGCCTCATCAATACCCTCCAGGACATCCTTGATGTTTCCACCCCTGGTCATATATTCATATTTTTTCCCATCCATAGTATCAAGGCTTATGTTTATCCTTTTAAGACCCGCTTCCCTTAAATCATGGGCAAGCTTCTTAAGCAGTACTCCATTGGTGGTCAAAGCAATATCCTTTATACTCCCAAGCTTTGATATTCTCTCTATCAGCCCTGTGAGTCCCTTCCTTACAAGAGGCTCTCCTCCTGTAATCCTTATCTTATCTGTACCCAAGTCTGCACATGCCTTTACTACCTCAAATATCTCCTCCAGTGTCAGCATCTCCATATGGTCCTTCTTCTCTACGCCTTCCTTAGGCATACAGTACCGGCATCTGAGATTGCATCTGTCTGTAACTGATATTCTCAGATAGTTAATGTTTCTGCCTAACCCATCCTTCATATGTGACCTCCACCCTTTACAATAACATCCTGGTATTTCTATACAAGTATTATTTCTCCTATTCCTTCGGCTCCATAGCCGCCCAGATCCAGGAGTATATCCTTAAACTCTTCTGATTTAATTATATCAATAAATTGCTTAAACATGTCCATTTCCAAATATTTTTCTGGTATGGCAAAATCATACTCTTCCTCTCCTATGGGTATGAAGTCCAAATCCATTGCCTTAGCGGCTGAGAGCACTCCTACCCCCACATCCGCAGAACCGGAGCTAACCGCTGCAGCTACTGCCATATGAGTGGTCATATCACGTTCATAGCCCAATATCGAATCCGGGTCTATGCCTTCCCGGTTCAGAATATAGTCAACAAGTATTCTTGTGCCTGCACCCTTCTGCCTGTTGACGAACTGTACATCCTCCCTGGTAAAATCCTTAAAAGCTGCTATATTCTTGGGGTTCCCTTTCCTGACCATCATTCCCTGTACCCTCTTTACCCCTTTTACCAGAGCAATCCTTGAGTCGGGAAGGAGCTTTTTGATATAGCTTTTGTTGTATATGCCTGTTTCCTCATCAAGAAGATGTATCGGAGCCATATGTGCTTCACCCCTGCGAAGGGACATGAGACCTCCCATACTGCCCACATGGGCGGAGGAAAGGTTGTATCTTGAGTCCTTTCTGTGCATAAGGCTGCCTATCATATCCATTATCAAATCATGGCTGCCGATAGATACAATTGTGTTCTTAATATCATCGATGTTCTTGGTCAGCTCTATCTGAACCTTTTCCCCTGCTTCGATGCCCTCGCTGTTCCGGGGTATTGTCAAGATTCCATCTGCCCTGACCAGGGACATGGTGGCTCCGGCACCCCTGCTCAAGGGTGTGGCTATTAATTTGTCCTCCACCATTCCAAGCTTGATCCTTACATATTCGGTGTGCTTCAAGGATGATACTATCCTTCTGGATAATACCGCTTCCGCCTTGTTCTTAGGGAGCACTCCCTGCTTGAGAAATTTCCGGATAAGCGGTTTTGCGAAGGTTTCAAAAACAAAGTAGGCAGATACCGGATAGCCCGGAATTCCCAGCACCGGCTTTCCCTCTACTATTCCAAGTATGGCAGGTTTCCCGGGCTTGGTAGCGATTCCATGGACCAACACCTCCCCAAGCTCAGCAATAAGCTTTACGGTGAAGTCCTCGCTTCCGGCTGAAGAGCCTGCATTTATAATCACGATGTCATTTTCCTTTACAGCCTTTGATATTGTGCTCTTTAAGAATTCATAGTCGTCAGGCACCGGTTTGAATCTTACCGGTTCACCGCCATATTCCCTTACCATGCCCTCAAACATTCTGGAATTTGACTCTATAATCTTTCCCAGCACAAGGGGCTCCTCCGGTTCTATGATTTCAGTCCCTGTAGGTATTATCCCGACTCTGGGCTTCTTGAGGACCGTAAGCTCTGTAATACCACCCGAAAGCATAGCTGCAATATCTACCGGCCTTACCTCATGGTTTGCCGGAATAATCATTTCATTTGCCACAATATCTTCCCCTATTGGCCTGATATCCTGCCAGGGAGCTGCTGACTTGATTATTTCCACAGTTTCACTGTCAATTTCCACTATATCCTCTATCATTATTACTGCATCATAAGGGTCTGTGATCGGATCTCCCGTATCTACATAGATAAAATCCTTACCCTTCTCTAGCTTCATGGGATTTGCTTCTGAGGCACCGAAGGTGGATTTTGCCTTGACTGCTATCCCGTCCATTGCCGAAGCATTGAAGTTTGGGGAGGATACTCTGGCAAATATCGCGTCTGCAGACACTCTTCCCTGGGAAGCCAATACGGTCAGCCTTTCTACAGCTGCATTCCCCAGGCAGGCTTCTGTCCGGTCCAGTAGAAGCTTCCGGGCGACCTTGACGTCCATATTTGAAATGTATATGTTTCTTTCCTGCTTATTCATCCTTCTCACGCCCCATTCGTTCTATTTATTTAAACAGCTCCACCCTCACGGTTTCACCCTTTTCTATTCCTTCTTTATTCGCCGGTATCCTTATAAAACCTTGGGCTTTGGAAAGCTGCGAAATAGCCGAAGATTTCGCATGTATAGGCTTTGCCGCAATGCCGTTTTCCTCTTCCTCCAGCTCAACCATCTGGTAGGTCTCCTTACCCGGTGATGAATGAATATTGGAGCTGCATATTGCATTTATAAACAGGCTCTCTTCAGTTTTGCCAAGCAATCTGTCAATAAGCTCCCCAACAAATATTTTGAATATAACCACTGCAGAAACCGGATGCCCCGGGAGTCCAAAAACCGCTGCATTTCTGACTCTTCCTAGAATAGTGGGCTTTCCGGGTTTTACAGCAACTCCGTGTACGAATACTCCCGGTTCTCCAAAGGAGTCGATAACCTTCTCGGTATTGTCCTTCGCTCCTACAGAGCTGCCTCCGGATATTACAACGATGTCATTATCCTTCGACGCTTCATCGACTGTGTTCCTTATAAGGTCAAATTCATCTCTGACCACAATACTCCCGGTTACCTCGCCTCCAAGCTCCTGCACCATCGCCGAAAGGGTATAAGTGTTTATATCCCTTACCTGTCCCGGTGCTACACGCCCGAAGGGATCAACAATTTCATCCCCTGTGGATACAACAGCCACTCTTGGCCTTTTTGATACTTTGACATGGCTTATTCCTGCCGCACACAGCACTCCTATATCCTGGGACCTGATAACTCTGCCTTTAGAGATAACCTTTTCCCCCAGCCTTACATCATCACCAATAAAAATAATATTCTCCCCTGGTGCCACCGGACTATGGGCAGCCAGCATTCCTTCGTCTATACACTCAACATATTCAATCATCAGCATACCGTCAGCTCCCTCGGGAATCATCCCTCCGGTAGGAACATAGACACATCTGCCGGAGATTACTTTAAGTGCAGTGACTTTTCCCATTTCAACCTTTCCGATAATGTTTAAAAAGGCAGGCAGACTTTCGCCGGCTCCATAAGTATCCTTTGACACCACTGCATAGCCGTCAACGGTAGACCTGTTGAAATCAGGTATGCCAACCTGCGAGGAAACATCCTCAAAAGCTGTTCTGCCCAAAGCTTTTATAATTTCTACTTCCTCATATCCTACTGCAATATCACCATAATATTTTTCCATTTTCTGCTTTACTTCCTGTACGGTATCAACCTTTAGCAGCTTCATAGGCAGCCTCCTCCTTCAGTCCTTATGCCATGTACTATACCTGTCACTTACTACTGTTTTATCTCAAAATAAATTCTAGCCTAACAAAGTACAATTATCAATATATTATGTCTCTTAATTATGCGTTTAAAACATATTTAAAGGGACAGTACCTTTAATGTGAAACTGCCCCCTGTAGTCATCATTATTTTGCATCGGGCATGAAAAGCTGCTGCCCATTTTTCTTAAATTCTCCAATTATTTTCTGTCCTTCCTCCGATGTGAGAAAATCTATGAATGCCATTGCCGCTTTATTGTGAATGTTTGGATACTTCTCCGGGTTCACTGCAATTACTCCGTATGGATTGAATAAGACCTGATCTCCTTCAACAACTATTTTCAAGTCCACCTTATCAGCAAAAGAATACCAAGTACCGCTGTCTACAAGTGTGTATCCTCCCATCTCACTTGCCATTGTCAGAGTGTCTCCCATTCCCTGGCCTGATTCTTTATACCAATCTTCTCCCTGGGGCTTCAAACCGAATTTTTCCCATATTGAAAGCTCCTTCTTGTGTGTACCTGACTGATCCCCTCTTGATATGAATGCAGACTTGGACTCCGCTATCTTTTTCATTGCTTCTTCTGCACTCTTTGCATCTCCTGCACCTGCAGGGTCATCCTTTGGGCCTACTACAAAGAAGAAATTATACATTACATCCTTCCTGTTTATGCCGTAGCCGCTTTCTACAAATTCATCCTCGGACTTTCTGGCATGAACCAGCAGAACATCTGCATTTCCCTGCTTGCCCATTTCCAAAGCTTCACCTGTACCTACTGCCACAACCTTTGTGGTCACGCCATACTTCTTATCAAAGGCAGGTACAAGCACGTCCAAAAGCCCGGTGTCTCTTGTACTTGTAGTAGTAGCAAGAGTCATCTCAGACTCAACCTCTACCTTGCTTTCCTTTGAACTACCAGTGTCATTTTGTTCAGGAGCTTTCGGCGCACAGCCAAAGGCTAGAACCGAAGCTGCAATAATCACCAATACCAGCATAATAATTGTCAATTTACCTCTGTTAATATTTCTATTAAACATTTAAATCCTCCTAATAAATCATTTTTCCTTCGGTAAAGTCCAATGTCCTGGCATCCTGAGGGCTGCTGAATACTTGAGCAGACTCACCGCTCTCGATGACGTTCCCGTTCAGCAGGAAAACTACATTATCAGACAGTCTCTTTGCTTGAAACATATTATGAGTAACTATTACTATTGAAGTCTTATACTCTATCTTTACATGCAATATAAGCTTTTCTATCATCGCTACGTTTGCGGGATCAAGGTTGGCTGTAGGCTCATCCAATAAAAGCACCCTCGGCTTATGTATAATGGCTCTTACAAGTGAGAGTCTCTGAGCTTCTCCTCCTGAAAGAGTTACGGCCTTCTGCCTTAGTTTCTCCTCAAGACCGGTAAGCTTTGCAAGCTCATGCACTTTATCTTTTACCTGAGCCTTGGATACACCTCGAAGCTTCAAGCTGTAAGCCATATTTTCATATACAGATGTATTGAAAACTGCCGGCTTCTGGAACACCATCGACATATGTCTTCTTGTTTCTATATCCGGCTCACTTTTTAGCTCTTTTCCATCGAAGATTATTTTCCCGCTTGTGGCCCTTTCCAGTCCGTTAAGTATGTACAAAAGCGTACTCTTCCCTGCACCGCTGGGGCCGATTATACCGGTTATCTTCCCCTCTGCCAGATTCAGCTCGTCAACATCCAGAACCTTCTTTTCACTGTATGCCTTGGTAAGATTTTTTATACTGAAAATATGTTCCATCAGCGTACAATCCCCCTTCCGCTTCTGAGTACATCCAATGCGCTGTTAATCAAAAGAGAGATTATCAGAAGGATCATTCCAAGGGCAAGGGCCAGCTGGAACTCTCCCATTCCCTTATGCAGTGCTATTGAGGTTGTCATTACCCTGGTCTGAAACCTGACATTTCCGCCAACCATCATTACTGCGCCTACCTCTGCAGTCAACCGTCCAAAGGCAGTAATAACAGCTGCTCCTATTGCATACCTTGCTTCCTTGATGATTAGCCATACAAGCTGGAGACCATTTGCTCCCAAGCTTACTGCAGTTTTCTTCACTAGCGGATCAACTCCTTGAACCGCAACAATAGTTAACCCTGTAACTATCGGTGTCGCCAGCAGCACTTGAGCGATGATCATAGCCGTTGGTGTGAAAAGCAGTCTCAATGGTCCAAGGAGTCCTATCTGATTGGAGAGCAGTATGTATACCACCAGTCCGATAACTACCGGAGGCATCCCCATGAAAGTGTTGGTCAGGTTTATCAAGGCTGTTCTTCCCCAAAACCTATGAAGTCCTATCATGGCGCCAAGGGGCAGTCCTATAGCTGTGCTTATAAGAGTTGCGAT
>Ga0209643_1000344_pt1 | contig 95851 bp, 93 predicted proteins | sample AutmiccBRH37_all_FD_187383 | JGI IMG/M metagenome (GOLD analysis project Ga0209643, IMG submission 187383) | Deep subsurface microbial communities from Mt. Terri, Switzerland - Autotrophic microbial communities BRH/37_all (SPAdes) (version 2) | ecosystem: Environmental > Aquatic > Deep... | reverse complement strand
TCTTTCTAGGTCTATTTCTAATGCACATTTTTCTGATTTAATTATTTTCTGTTTCTTAGACTTACTATTTTGCTTGTTTCATTGCGAGTTTTATCTGCTTTTTACTAATACTTTCCGAGAGTCTACGTATATATAGGTTTTTCGATCGTAACGGGTCAACATAATAACATCTTTCATATCAAGAAATAACAGCTTTTGATTAATATGTGCGACTAATTTCTGAATACCGCCTACCGGTTCAATTTCTCTTTCATTAATCTTCGCCAGTTTTTTTTCCCGTAATAATTTTTTAATTTTATCCATAGTTTTGCTAATTCTTGCAATTTTAAAAGGTTTTATTAAATAATCAAAAGCATAAACATCAAAGGCATCAAGAGAGTATTCTGCAAATCCTGTAACAAATATAATGAATATTCTGGGGTCAATATCTACTATTTCTTTAGTAGCTGTCAGACCATCCATTTCGGGCATTTCAATATCCACAAAAATAACATCCGGCTTTAACTCCTCTACAGCCTTGATAAGGGAAATTCCATCACCGACTGTTTCAATCACCTTAACTTCTTCTATTTTTTCCAAGACCGTTTTAAGTGTAAGCTGCATACGTGAATCATCTTCGGCTATAACTACTTTTACAACCACTTTGTTAGTTCGCCCCTTTAATGTTATTTTTCTAATGCCTTAGGAGTTTTAGGCTGATAAAACGTAAAAAAACTGGCTGTACTAACCCCTAAATTAGCTACAGTAATAATTACTACAGCCAAAGAACTAAGTAACGCTTTTTTCAACATACTGTTCACCTCCTTTCCTTTTGAAAATTAACATTTCTAATAATCCTACTATCTTATAAGCCTGAGGCATTAGGGTAAACCCCTGAATAAACAAAGCAAGTGCACTTGCTAAAATGAAATTGTTGTATTCCCCCCCGGAAAGGACGACAGATAAATATGCAAAACACATCCAGCACAAGACAAATATTCCTGAAAATAATTTGAATTTTTTTTTCTCTCCTTCAGTTAATTTTTTATTATAGTTTTCGGCAGGAGCTAGTTGTAAACAAATTAGGAAGACAACCGAACCGGTAAACAGGATAGTAAACTTTAGCAAATTCAGAGATAAAAGGATATGTGCCATACTTGATATCTTCCCAATTAAAAGTAAAATAATAGTCCCGATAATCAGACAGGAAAAATACCCTTTAAAGTGAACACCACCCGATAATATTCGCAAAAGAATGAAAGTTAAAAATCCCGTTAAAGTAGTCCCCAGGATACCAAAGATATAAGCGATTAATAAAATGACACTAAACTTTATTAAACTACCCAGTATTATTTCTAAACCATAAGCTATAACTTCTGCCTGTTCTTCTGCCATAGCCAATTCCCTGGCTAACGTATTTCCTAAATTTTGAGAAACCTTTTGTAACATTTTTCTACTTCTCTCCTTTGGGCAAGGTTACTTGAAATATAGTCCCTTCTTCTTCTTCACTAATTACTTTAATATGTCCATCCAATTTTTCTAAGGTCTGTTTGACACTATAAAGACCCAGACCTTTCCCCTTTTCTTTAGTAGTAAACCCTTTTTCAAAAATACGTTCTAAAAGCGGCTTTTTGATTAAAGGCCCAAAGTTAGTAACCGTAAATGTATAGTTTTCTATATCTTCATCAATATTTAGATAGACAGTTTTTTTAGCCGAGTCTAAACCGGTTACGGCCTCTAAAGCATTATCAATTAAATTACCTAAAATAACGTTTACCTGAGCAGCTGGTAGAAAAAATTGAGCAAGGTCGGTCTCGGCTAAAATTTGCAGTTTTATCTCTTTGGATTCGGCCTGGGCAATTTTTGTTAAAAGAAGAGCCAATATTTCATAATTTCTAATTTTGATTAATTCCTCATGAATAACTAAAGAGCCAAATATTTCACTTAAATATTTGCGGGCTTCGTCAAACTGCTCCATCTCTAATAACCCGTAAGCGGTCTGAACATGCTGTACAAAATCATGTCTTTGGATACGGACCGTATCTAAAAGCTGTCTAATACATTTTAGGGCTTCCAAAATAGTCTTTTCCTTGACAGCTTTCTTCTCTTTTAGGGAATAATTATGAAATAAAATAGCTGTATAGGCGGTGAGAAGAACTAACAAAAGACTTAGAGACCAGGTAAACTGCGCAAGATTATTTACTCCGAAAATCCCCAAATCGCGGATAAGAGAAGTTAGGTTAAAGAGAGCCAGTAATAGTAATTGAAATAAGATTAGCACCAAATAAGAAAACAGAGGATTTTTTTTATTCATAATCCCATCTGCTTTCAGATAAATTTAATAATTTAAACTTGGTTACTTTTAAAACAACCAGTATTAAGACTATGATCAAAAATTGAGGAATAAAATAAATAACTCGCTTTGCTGGGTCAACTAATCCTTCTTTTAAAGGAAGATGAAAGACATTTTTTAATACATTTAAAACTGAAACTTCTACTACTAAATAAAGACTTAAACTTAGAAGCATACTTGTAATAACTGAGCGTGAGGGCAGTCTGGTGAATATAAATACTAAAATCATAAAAAAAGCTATTTGAATTAGAGAATGAAGCCCAAAAACAAAAGGTAGAAATCTGATCATATAAGAAAAAAATGTTTGTAATAATGCGATAAAAATAATCTTTCTTAAAGGTACTTTTACACCTCCCAAAGTAAACCCTAATACGAGGATAATAACCACTTCAGGAAAGGAAATGGCAATAAGGGTAAAAAAACTCATTTTATCCACGACCTTTACCTCCTCTGTAATTTCTTATGTAATCCGGATTTTCCTTGTTGCTTTGTCTAAATCTAGATAATTCTTGCCTAAAACTGGATTTTTTATGTCTTAAACCGGATTACCATATTTTAAAGGGAGTTAACTATTCCTCTACTAAACATTTAAGCGATTACTAATTTCCTTTCAAAATTGGAATTACCTTCCACCAAAATATTTCACATTTCGACAAAAAATAGCCAATTGACTATTTGAAGACGCGGCGATATCAGACCAATGTCATAAAGCCTAATTTCCGATAACTTACAGTGAACGTTTTTATTAGCAGGATGTTTCTTTTTCCTCGATGGCTCCTTTCGAGGAAAACTCCTGTCCAGCCGAGGAACAAGATTTGCCATTGTCATCAAAAGCATAGGGATAGTTCTCCCGCTTCCTTCTTATGTAAATCAATTTATGATTCCCCTGCTGAAAGCAGTAAAATTACTTCTCACCACTTCAACAAGTGGTAAATTAAGGAATATTGTTCTTTTAAAATTCCATCTAGCTGTATAAATGTTTTAATATTTGGGTTTACACCTGATATTATTCACCCTTTTCAGCCTTTATCAGCCCTTTCTTTGTTAAATAGAGACAGGTATCCCTTGGTTGGAATTTAAGCGTTTTTTTTAATTTCTCTCGGATATCCCCTTTGAAAAATCTGGTTAACTGACGGAAATTATGGGCAATAAGCTTTGTTCCGATGACAAGATTACACTTTATGATACCTCACAGCATGTGTACATTATGGAAAGCTTGTCATAATGTACATGGGGATTAAAATTGGATGCTCGCCCGAATGTATGTATTACAGCTATTACTCCTGCCATTATATTTAAACTTTTATTCCGCTCTCTTATTGTCTCTATTATTACTTCTGCTGCACAATCTGAAAGGTCTTTTAATAATTCTCTATGTCCATAAATTATTGGTCGTAATTCTTCAGAAACAGTAAATATTACATGTCGGTGTCGTACCGCAAATATTATTCTTGTTACCCGCTCTACCCAATTATCTATATATATCTTAGCACAGGAGACACAAAACTTACTTTTGCAAGTAAATGCTACTTTTATTCTCTCTAGACAGTCTTCGCATATATATTCCGCAAAACCCTTTTTCAGGATCTCTACATTCTAACATCTTTGTTACTACGCTTTTTACTTGTTCTCTTACACACTCTGGAATTACTTCTTTTGATGTGGAATAAAAGAGATAAAAATGTTCCTTGAATACCTCTTTTATCGTTATCTTTGTTTTATTGGCTGTTTTTCTCTCATATATTCCCATATCTGAATTCTACTAAATTAACATAGTTATCCACAACAAAAAATTTATTTTTTCCTAAACGACCAGAAAGCCTTAAAGGATTGTATGGGCTACTGAAGAATATGGAAGTACAGAACTAATTATATTCGCTCAAAAAGATTTTTTTATATGGACTTAAGACGCACTTTAACAAATATTTTGTGTACAATACTATAAAGTATAAGTTCAAATTGAGATTACAGTATAGTTATGGTATAATTTTACAAAGAATTATGTTTATAAGGTAAAGGGGGGGCAAGAAATGGGTACTGAAATCGAAGAATTTGCTACATTTTATATAAAAAAATATCCTTTAACTTTTACGGAAGATATCCCCCGAACGGATCAATTTTTATCTGAACGTTATGAAGCTGCATGGAAAGTTGCTAAAAAATCTGCAATGGTCTTAAAAGAAAGCTACGGTGCCCAAAAAGTAGTGGTTTTTGGCTCTTTAACCAACCGTTCCTCTTTTACACGTTGGTCTGATATTGATTTAGCGGTATGGGGCATACCTGATGAAAAGTTTTATGCAGCGGTAGGAGCCGTAACTGGATTAACTAGAGAGTTCAAAATTGATTTAGTTGATGTTATAGAATGTCGTGTTTCTTTGCGTAAAGCAATTGAAATTGAGGGGATAGAGGTATGAATAAGAAATTTCTTACCTTAGCTGGTAGGATACGTGAAGAAATTTCTGAGATTAAACTTATTATTGACCGTACGCAGGGTGGCTGGGAACGTGCAAGGCAGTCCGGAGATGAATTTTATCTGGATAGTGTGGCGTTGAATCTCCATAGTTTCTATACTGCACTTGAGAGAGTTTATGAATTAATTGCTATTACAGTAGATCAAGTAAAACCACAAGGAGAGAATTGGCATCAAGAACTCTTGCGCCAAATGGCTACTGAAATTGAACTAGTACGACCAGCTGTTATTTCTAGAGAAACAAGAAATAGTCTGGATGAATATAGAGGTTTTCGTCATGTAGTAAGAAATGTATATAGTCTCAATCTTTCAGCCACTAAAATAGAGCCTTTAGTTAAAAAGTTGCCCAATTTATTTAATAACATTCAAAATGAACTGGAAGACTTTCTTTATTTTCTGGAAACACATGACAAGTCGAGGAAAAATTTCTCTTAATAAAAAACCCAACAACTATAAAGCCGTTGCGTTTTTCGAGTCGTCCGATTTGTGCCACATTTTGTAAATGATGCGTCTTAAAAGACGCAGGTTAAGGTTAATAATTAGTTGGGGACATTCCTGGTCCAAGATATATCCCAAGCTCGGCAGGTGTGTCCCCTTTCCTCAAAATATAATTTTTTGACGGCGTACATAGATGTTAAGCAACAACCCCAGTCCAATCATGTTTGTCAGCATGGAACTGCCACCATAACTTACAAAGGGCAGCGGAATTCCGGTCACAGGCATAACTCCCAATGCCATACCCACATTTTCGATAATATGAAACAAATACATGGAAACTATCCCTGCCGCTATTAGACTGCCATATAAATCCTTGGAAGCGGCGGCAATTTTTAAACCCCGAAAACATAAAATAAAAAAAGCAATTAAAAGTAGTCCCGCTCCAACAAAGCCCAGCTCTTCCGCGAATACTGCAAATATAAAGTCAGTCCACTGTTCGGGCAGAAATTGACCCATGCTCTGAGTACCCCCACCCAAGCCTTTTCCTAGAAGCCCGCCGCTGCCAATGGCAATTTTAGATTGCCATACATTCCAGCCGGCTCCTCTAGGGTCAATATTAGGATCAAAAACTACTAATATTCGGTTAAGCTGATATGCTTTGAGGGGCATCCACCAACCAAACTTCAGGTGACCTAGAATATAACCAATCCCAGCCAACGAACCACCACCAAAAACACTAATGAGAATAGTACGATTGGCCCCTGCAACAAAAAGCATACCTACCATGATAGCAATTATTACTAAGGCTGTACCTAAGTCCGGTTGTTTTAGGATCAAAAGTAACGGAATAGCTACAAAGATAAAGGCTGGAATCAAGTCTTGTAGTTTAGATAATTTACCTTGTTTCAAGACCAAATAATGGGCAAAGGTTATAATCAAAAGGATTTTGGAAAACTCCGAAGGCTGAATACTACCTAAGGGGGTTTTTATCCACGACTGAGCACCTTTAACCTCAGTACCCAGAAAAAAAACAGAAACCAAGAGTAAAATATTAATAACATAAAGGTACTTGGAATATCTAGTAAGAGCAGTATACTCTAGACGCAAAATAGCTAACACCACTACAATACTGAAGCCAATCCACATTATCTGCTTCATTATATATGAGGATGAGAGATGGGCAGTAGCACTGTTTAAAACAAATAGGCTCATCACAAGGATGAGCAGAACAGCCGCAATAAGAGTATAATCAACTTTATTTAATATCTTTTTGTAAAAACCCATAATATAATGCCTCCCAGTTAGTTACTGGTAACTAGTGGCTAGTGACTAGCTTAAGTAACAATCTCATCAAGGTTAATTATATCTATCTAATATACTCCCGTCCATACATAAAAACTGGCACTTTCTGAACTTGTAGGCTATACTGAACGTCAGTGCTACAGTGCTACAGTTCTACAGTTCTACAGAAAAACAAGGTTAAGGTTTCGCTCACTTCATTCGCTAGGTTAAGGTTAAGATTCTATTCTTAGCCTCAACCTCAGCCTTAATATTATAGATTGTGTCAGACGCAAAAGTATGACCTCAAAGAATTGTCAGACGCAATATCTTCACCCAGTAGCGATTGTCAGACGCAGAATATGTCCAAGAAGTAGTTGTCAGACCCAAATGTCTTTCCGGGCACTGGTCACTGGTCACTGGTCACGAAGCCCCAAAAACTACACCAATAATCACTATCCGCTAATTATTATATCTTTACATCCTGATATGTGCGTTTCATTTTAATAATTGGAATATTGGCTACTAACGCCACTGAGTCATCTTCCCGATTTAACTGGACTTCTAGAGCATTTTGGTCAATTTCCATGTAATTTGAGATGACCCGAATCAGATCCTCTTTCAAATTCTCCAACAAATGTGGAGATACGCTAGCTCTATCATGAACAAGAACTAAACGCAACCGTTCTTTAGCCATATTTTTACTGCCAGGCGCCTCTCTGCCCAGTACACTTCTTAGGAAGTCAATCATTTTAAAACCCCCTTATCCCTTTAAGCCCAGTAGGCGTTTAAGTTTTTTTACTAGCCCTTCTTCATATTCTAGATCTATTAAGGACACTTGCTCACCTGTAACCCGCTTAGAGATGTTGCGATATGCTTGTCCTGCCCGTGAGTCCATATCAAGTACAGCAGGTTCACCTTTATTAGTAGAAACAACTATGTATTCATCTTCTGGAACTACTCCCAATAATTCAATAGCTAGGATATCAAGCATATCCTCAATATTCATCATGTCTCCCCGTTTTACCATGTCAGGACGAATTCTATTAATTATAAGCTGGGGTCCGCGTAAACCATTTGCTTCCAACAAGCCTACTATCCTATCAGCATCCCTCACAGCAGATACCTCCGGAGTAGTAACAATAATCGCCCTTTCTGCACCTGCAATAGCATTCTTAAATCCTTGCTCAATACCTGCGGGGCAATCAACGAGCACATAATCAAATTCTTCCTGGAGTTCACTGCACAGCTTTTTCATATCCTCGATACTAACAGCAGTTTTATCTTTAGTTTGAGCAGCTGGCAGTAGAAAAAGACCATCAAAACGTTTGTCTTTAATTAAAGCCTGTTTCAAGCGGCAGTGTCCTTGGGTAACATCAACAAGATCATAAACAATTCTGTTTTCCAAACCCATAACGACATCTAAATTTCTTAACCCAATGTCAGTATCAATAAGCACTACCTTATTTCCTAAAGCCGCTAAACCGGTACCAATATTTGCCGTTGTTGTAGTTTTACCAACGCCACCTTTACCAGATGTTATAACAATAACTTCTCCCATAGCTATCCTCCTTATTTTTGCAGGTATTTCTCAATAACCACCATGCCATTTTTTATTCGAGCAATTTCTGGTTCAGAAGGCACCAGAATTTCCCCATCAGGGGCTCGAGTTATAAAGTCTGCTATCCGTAGCTGGGTGGGCTGCAACCGCGAAGCAAATACTACAGCCCGTGTATCTCCACGTGCTCCTGCATGGGCAATACCCCGTAAGTTACCAAGGACTAAAATATGCCCTAAAGCTATAACTTCCGCTCCCGGGTTTACATCTCCGAGAATAATAACAGTACCCTCGTGAAAGATAGTCTGACCCGAACGCAAGTTTTTCCTGACCATTAAGGTTGAACCTTGGGCTAAGAGGTAATTATCATCTTCAATAACCTCGGGGATAAACATATCATTTGCCTCCCCCCCCTGTTGGTTGACTTCAGGGATAAATTTCTTAATACCTAACCCCATGGAGTTAAAGAGTCCTCTTAGCTTTTGAGCTTGTCCATCATCAAATACTACTGAGCCAGAGTTAATAATTACCTCTGTGTTATTGCCTAAAAACGAATCAGCAGATTTAATTTTGGCCTCAACTTTAGTACATAATTCCTCAAAACTAAGATTAGAATTTAACTGAACTACAACCCCTTCTCTGTTACCTTTAAATGTCACTGGTTCCATTATTTTTGCTCCCTTTATGTAAATAAATATAAGCGTAGCTTCACCTAAAGCTAATTAAGACACTTCATTTGTTAAATTCTACAAAAAATATTATTATCCCTGCTTGATACTATTAAAAAACGGGGTATTTTTTCCCCGTTTTTTAATCATTTCTAGACATATCTCTAGTAAATAATATTGTATTCTAATCCAAATTAAGTGTTTCGACATTTGAGGTTTGATTTTGCGGTACTTCCTTTGGTGTTAAGCCAAAGTATTCCTCAAATACTGCTTGAGCAATTTTACCTACCGAACCGCCACCACTATATCCGTATTCTACTACACCGGCAAATGCAATTTGTGGGTCATCTAGAGGAGCAAAGGCTACAAATAAACCATCATAATACTGCTTATCCCCTACCCTATAACCCGCTTGCCCTGGTTGGGCTGTACCAGTTTTCGCTCCTACCTTAATCTCTTTTGGAAACTTACTAAATAAAGAATAGGCTGTTCCACCTGGTTGAGTAGTCGTAACCATAGCAGTCTTTATTTCATCAAAAGTATTTTGAGATATGTTGGCTTTTGAAATAATCTCTGGCTTAAACTCCTTTAAGATTTCACCGCTGGAATTTATTATTTTCTCAACTACATAGGGTTTGTACCTTAGTCCGCCATTAGCTATAGTCGCTACATAGTGTGCCAACTGCAGCGGTGTATAGTTTTGCCGGCCTTGTCCAATAGCAACATTAAAGGTATCTACATCATGCCAGTTAGTGTTCCATTTCAACTCAATTGCCCATTGTGCTTTAATATTCTTTACTTCATTTTCCTTCTGCCATTGTAACTTTTTTATCTCATTTTCATCCTGCACATTTGCTATTAAAACATCAAATTTTTCTTCCCGCTCTTGGATTCTTGCTTCAAAGCGCTTATTAACTATCATGGCTGCCCAATCAAAGTACTGTAACCGTTTGGCGATGGTCGGCAGTCCCTGCAGAGCAGAAACTCCCTTATTTTCATAGGGTAAATCTATGCCTGTAGGACCATCTAATCCGAGCTCTGCACCAATGGCAGCAATACCATCTATCCCCACCCGGCGACCAATCTCCTGAAAATAAACGTTATCTGATTTAGAAATAGCAGTATATAAATTACTAGGTCCTATTGGGGCCACACTCTTGATATATGGCGGATACCAGTATCTGCCTGGATTATAGATTGTTTCCTTAGGGGTAACCTTGCCAGCTTCTAGGGCAGCAATTCCTGTAACCATTTTAAAAGTAGAACCCGGGATATACCTGCCTTGAATAGCCTTGTTTTGTACAGTTATTTTATTTTCAGGTCTAGTTGACATTGCAAGTACTTTCCCTGTTTTCACATCTAGTAAAACAGCAGCACCAGCTTCGGCCTTATCGGATTTCGGGTTTTTCTGAAGCTCTGCTAACACATTATCAAAAGTTTCATCCATAACCTTTTGTAAATCAAAGTCAATAGTTAAAACTAGATTGTTTCCCGGTTGTGGATCAACAGTTGCGACCTCGCGAATAGGTCGGTTTTTCACGTTCACCTCAACCTGACGAAAACCATTCTTACCACGCAAATATTGGTCATATTCCTTTTCTACTCCGATTTTGCCTATTAAATCACCTAATTTATAATCTTCAAAGCCTTCCTTCCCCAATTCCTCATTTACCTCACTCAAATAGCCCAAAAGATGTGCTGCTAAATTCCCATAGGGATAGTTTCTCTCTGGCGCCGGCTCGATTGTTACCCCAGGCAGCTCTTGCCTTCTAGATTCAATAGCTGTAACGATCTCAATCGGGATATTCCTTTTAATAATAATTGGTTCAAAAAGTCGAGCTCTGTTGTTTATTATTAGATCATTAATGTATTCTGGGGTTATTTCCGGGTCGTTTAAAATCTTTGCTAGGGTATTTACTACCTGATCTTGATTTTTTAACCCCAGATAAGTGATGCTAACCCGGAAGGAGGGATAATCAGTAGCTATCGTAACGTCATCGGCAGTTATGATATTTCCACGGGTTGCCGGAACCGTAATCAACCGCATTCTGTTATTTTCAGCTTTTGTACGATAAATGTCTGTTTCAACAAGCTGCAGCCAACTTAGTCGGGCAATAAGAATAAAGAATATAAAGAATATAATCCATTTGAAAATTAAAATATCGTTTTCCAATATTTTTCTGCGCTTTCCGTTTATTCCGCCTCCCTCCTTCCATTAATTATGCATTTTGATTTCTTTTTAATATTCCTTTAGTGCTAGCCTTGTAAAAACGTCCGTAAACAAAGGGTGCAAAACACGTATTGTATATTGCAAATGGTATTGCAATTCTTACTAGCTGGTCGAAACTTACAGAATATCCAACTATATTTGTAAAAACATAATAAACTGTTGAATAAAATAAAGACCCAAAAAACAAAGTTAAAACCGGCACAGAAAGGTTATCTTTAAACATGCTCTTTTCTAAAAAACCTATTATTAGTCCAACTATAAACTTGCTGGCGGCATTCAATCCCAAATACTTGGCCAAAAAGATATCCTCTAATAGCCCTAATACCAAACCCATAAAAGCCCCTTGACGGGGCCCATTAAAAAGAGAAAAAAGGATAACGATAATTAGTATTAAATCGGGCTTAACCCCGGCAATAATTAATTCATTAAAAATAGTAGACTGCAACACTAGTCCTATAAGGCCAAAGAGAGCCAGAACAATATAACTCATTGCTCTAATGCCTCCTCACTTTGTTCTCTTAGTTGTTCTTGGATATTATAATTATCACTGACTTCTAAGATAACCAACACTTCTTCTATACGATTGAAATTAACGAAGGGTTCGATAATTGCCTTTTTCATCAAGCCGGAAGCATCATCTTCCACTTCAACCACACGACCAATTCTTATGCCAGGCGGGAAAAGTCCCGCCAGTCCCGAGGTTACTATGGTATTATTAACCTCTATATCGGCATCATGGGGCATGTGAATCATATTCAAGAGATTGTTTGCAGCACCTTCCACAACTCCCGGAGTTTCACGGTTTTCCCAAACCCTACCGCCTACAGCACCTTCCTGATCTAATATTAATAGGACCTCACTAGCTTGGGGGGAAACATTGATAACCCGTCCCACTAAGCCTTTATGGGTGATAACGGCCATATCCTTCTGAACTCCCTCATTTTCACCTCTATTAATAATTATAGTACTGTACCAGTTACTAGTATCCCTGCCAATTACTTGAGCAGCTAAAAGCTGAAAATCATTAACATGAACCTGTTTGTAATCCAATAATCTCCTTAATCTAGTGTTTTCTAGACCATAATCTCGGAGCATGTCTATTTCTTGGTTCAACTCACCAACATTTTTCATTAGAGCAGCATTTTCTTCCCGTAAAGCATTAATTTCCCCAAACATACCAAAAAAGTCAGTTGTTTTTTGGATAGCACCAGTAGCTCCGCTAGCTAGCGGAGCTACTACTATCTTTACACCTTTTTCCAGTGGACTGAGGCTCATACGCTCCATGCCAGTATATCTGGCAATGGCAAGCAAAATAATAGTTATCAATAAAACGCTAGCTACTTTGCTTAGAATCTTGTATTTGGTCATTTGAGACCACCATTCCTATCCAATTCTTTTATTGGCAATAACCACTCGCTTTAAAATATCGATATTCTCTAAAACCTTTCCGGTTCCAATGGCAACACAAGACAGAGGATCATCTGCAACATGAACAGGCATACCCGTCTCATTGGCTATCAGTTTATCCAAGCCTTTTAACAAAGAACCTCCACCAGCCATAACTATTCCTCGGTCCATAATATCGGCAGCCAGCTCCGGGGGTGTTTTTTCTAAGCAGACCTTAATAGCCTCAATAATGCTGTTTACTGGGTCCCTGAGAGCATTCTGAATTTCTTTACTGGTAATCGCAATATTTTTGGGTAGCCCTGTAACCAAGTCCCGTCCTCTAACTTGGTAAATATCTGAGGTCTCTTCCGGGTAGGCTGAACCTATTTGAATTTTTATTTCCTCCGCAGTTCGATCACCAATCATCAGGTTATAGGTTCTCTTAATGTAATGGATAATAGCATCATCCATTTCATCACCGCCAATACGGATTGAACGGCTAGTAACTATTCCACCTAGGGAAATAATTGCAACATCAGTTGTTCCACCACCAATATCAACAATCATGTTTCCAGTGGGTTCATGAACAGGCAGACCTGCACCAATAGCAGCAGCCATAGGCTCCTCAATTAAATGGGCTTCCTTTGCGCCTGCCTGCAGTGTTGCTTCTTTTACTGCTCTTTCCTCGACTGAAGTAACTCCTGCAGGTACACAAACAACAACCCGAGGCTTAACCAGAAAACTTTTACTTTTAAGGGCCTTATTAATAAAATACTTTAACATAGTATGGGTAACTTCAAAATCAGCAATTACCCCATCTTTGAGTGGCCGAATTGCAATTATATTACCAGGGGTCCTACCTATCATCTTCTTGGCTTCCTCACCTACAGCCAAAACATTTCCTGTATCTCTTTGTATAGCAACAACTGAAGGTTCGCTCAATACAATACCTTTTCCCCTTACATATACCATACTATTAGCAGTTCCTAAGTCAATACCAATGTCCTTTGCAAAAAACATTTTGCTAATCCCCTTCCGTTTGCCAGTTAATATCTTAGTCAGTTCATCGTTCATCAATAGACTATGGTCTATGGTCTATTCTTAATTCATTTTAAATTCTAAATTCTAAATTCTACATTCTACATTTTCATTTCTAACCTAACGTCTCTACGCCAAAGTCCCTTAAATTTTGCGCTACCTTATATAACGGTAATCCAACAACATTGAAATAACATCCGGAAATTCCTTCAACTAAAAGGCACCCTAAACCCTGTATGCCATATGCACCTGCTTTATCCATAGGTTCACCACTGGCTATATATGCCTGAATTTCCTTTAGTGTCAATTTTCTAAACTTGACTTGTGTTATTTCGACATCAGTTATAACCTTCTGAGATAAAGTATCAACTAAAGCAAATCCGGTCATAACCTCGTGAACTGACCCTGAGAGGAACTCTAGCATTTCCAAAGCATCCTCAGGACTTTCGGGCTTTCCTAAAATCTTCTCCTCTTTAACAACAATTGTATCAGCTCCTAGGACTAAGCCAGCCTCCATTTTTTTAGCAACATCCCTAGCCTTTTCTAAAGCCACATATTGAACCCATTTTTGAGGTTCATCTGCTTGTACTCTATTTTCATCTATATCACTAGCCTCTACAGTGAAAGCAATTCCAATTTGTCGAAGAAGCTCTGCACGACGAGGAGAAGCAGATGCTAAAACAATATTCACCGCTAAAAGACCTCCCTTTTAGAAGTTTGAAGTTAGGTGTCCCCTTGTATGATTGGGGACATTCCTGTCATTCGAGAAGCAGGAGACAAGAGGTAAGAAGCAAGAAATAAGATGTGTTTTATCCTGCATCCTGCTTCGTGTTTCCTGCCTCCTGAGTAGCAGGTGTGTCCCCTTTCCTTAAATCCGGAAATAAATAAAAATGGCAAGTAAAAAGCCGATTATACTTGCAACATTGATTTTAATTATCAGGCCAAAGGTTATAGTTAGCACTACTAAATTAATGGTAGTAGGTTCTAGCCCGATAGGTTGGAAGCTAGTTTTTAATAAAGGCAGGTACTGACCCAGGGTTTGTCCTAAAAGACTGCCAATTAATCCACCTATTACTAATAATATAACCAAAATCCATGGGCTTTTAAAACTATTCCTCAATAAAAACCCTCCCTATAGATTACAAGATTATGACTCTTCTTAAGTTTATCACCCAGGCTAGACATGTACAAGAAACAACATTATTGTAATTGTTGGAATCTACATTTTTCGACAGTAATATCTCCTATCATCCCATTAATCTCTTCGGAATAAAACAGAAAAACCTGTCCGTATATTGATCCAGAATGAATCATAGCAATTATATACTTAATAGTGAAAAAGTGAAAGAGTGAAAGAGTGGAAGTGTGTAAGAGCAGTATTAGTGGAAATGACTTTTTGCTTACTAAGTGGCAATATTTCGCTTAGCTAGACTGATGTTAAAAAAATAGATTTCACTTAACCTCAGCCTTAACCTTAATTATTAATTTTTCATCCGTGTGCCCCGGAAGGGCCAGTGGTTAATTGGGTAAACAAAAAACCAGCTTTTTACGCTGGTCTTAGTTTTTATCCTTATGGAGTTCAAGGTTAAATGTTAGTATTTCTAAGTTAACAGCTAAGTCTACGTTTCTCAGTTCTAAATCAGGGGGTACCGAGATAACTACAGGGGCAAAGTTCAAAATTGCCTTAATCCCACTTTCAGCCATAGCATCAGCAACATCCTGAGCATAAGGTGCTGGAACCGCTATAATACCAATATCCACCTTATTATCCTGAACAATTTCTTTTAATTTATTTATAGGACTTATAGGAATACCATTCACTGCTAGTCCTACTTTGTTCAAATCGTTATCAAAAATTCCGGTTATCTCAAATCCTCTTTCCTTAAATCCTTTATATTGCGTCAAAGCAGAGCCTAAATTACCAGCCCCTACTATAATAACCTTCCAGTTTCTATTTAAACCTAGAATTCTAACAATGTGCTGGTTTAAATCTTTTACATTATATCCAACACCTCGAGTACCGAATTCCCCAAAATAGGCTAAATCCTTTCTAACTTGAGCAGGACTTCCCCCTACCCCTTCTGCAATTTCCCCTGATGAAATACTAGAGACACCTTTTTTATCAAGTTGAGTTAGATATCGAGAGTATACAGAAAGCCGAATAATTGTTGCTTCTGGTATTTTTAGGGTCTTCAAACACATCCCCTCCTTATTCTATTAGTATAACATAAACTGGAAGATATCGACAATATTTTTATTTTCATTAATTAATTTAATTAATTTAATTAATTAAATTAATTAAGATTTAACTTTTTGTTTGTCTTAGAAATTAGATTATGGTAAGCTGCTATCAATTCTAGCAATTGTCCTTGACTGTTGATAACTGCTTCATTACTTTTGGACCCCTTAATAATGTTTAATCCTTTTTCATAGGCCTGAGTCTTTTCTTCTAGTTTCAGGAGCTCACTTTGGTAATTAAAGCTTTCTTGCCTGTTTAAAACCTTATCAACCTCACTAATTCCTTCGTTAAGTTCTATCTGTACCTTTTTTATCATATTTTCCCAAACATCAGGTTTAAATACAGTTACATTAGGTGATTGAAACATTTTCATCGAATGGCTAAGTATTATGTCATATTTTCCCAAGAGGGGTGCAAAATAATTAATCATGTATTCATCTTCCCCCGGAAATTTTAAAGCACGGTCATTGATAAGCCCTTTTCCAATAAATACTTCAAAACCTTGATTTTTAAGCCGATCTTCCAAATCCTTTCCAGAAGCCATATCACCAAAACATCCTACCCAAATTTTAAAAGGAGGTTCTGGAGTAACATATGGCCTTAAGCCTAAACTGACCAATTTATCAATACTAGCCTGAGCAGAGCTAGCCTCCTGAAAGATACCAGCTTGAATGGTATAAAAGTCTATAGGCTGCAAGCGGAGAACTTTTCTTTTTACAAGCGAGGTCTGAGGATTAACTTCACTTAACTCAAGCACAGAAGGGTTGTCCTCTACCACAAGATTATAAATGTAAAACCCTCCTAAAAGCTGCCCGAATAGCATGGATATAACTAAAGCAGCTGCAGCCGCTATTGTCAAAATAAAAAATCTCCTCATTTTTTTCCCCCACTTTAATTCTGTCAAAATAGAGAAAGAGCACCGCCGCCCCTCTTTTAACTTTATGTTAGGGGATAGTTATTTAGAACATATTGGCGACTTTCGCCAAGTAAATACAAAGAGCCGGTAATGCAAATCAAATCCTTTTCTTTAGCTATTTTAAAGGCTAAATCTATGGCTCGCTGATTATCTTCCTCCACTAATATTTTCTTATTAAATTCATTTAAGAGCAATATAAGGTCATCCCATTCACCTGCTCTGTTATTGGGAGGCTTAGTTACAATAAAAATATCACCTAATGGTCCTAAATAATTCATTATGTCCCGTTTATCTTTATCAGCAAGTACACCTAAAACAAAAACTAGACGATCATATTTGAAGTACTTGGGAATTGCCTGGGACAAAGCTCTAGCCCCCGCTGGGTTATGGGCACCGTCAAATAGCACTGGAACTTTTAACTTTAAATATTCCAAGCGTCCAGGCCACTTGGTCGTTTGTAGACCCTTGTACACATGTAAAGGATTTATAGCCCAGCCCAATGATTGCAAAACCTCAATAGCTAATACAGCTGTAACTGCATTTTCCATCTGATGATCCCCAAGCAAGGAAAGTTCTAAGGCTTCATACTTATTATTTGGGGTCACCATGTTAAATTTTTGTTTAAGAGGACTATAACTTATTTGTTTAAACCCACATTCTTTCACTAGGTAAACTTGTGCTCCTAAATCTTTTGCCTTTCCTACAATTACGTCCTCCACTCCTTGCTCCTGAATGGAGCTTACAACGGGAATCCCCTCTTTTATAATGCCCGCCTTTTCCCTGGCAATATCAAGAATAGTAGGGCCTAGATAATTAACATGGTCGGAACTAATATTTGTTAAAACAGAAACCTCTGGTACCACTACATTTGTGGAATCCAGCCGCCCGCCCATGCCAACTTCAATAACTGCTATATCCACTTCTTGGGAGGAAAAATAATTCATAGCTAGGGCTGTCAATATTTCAAATTCCGTTGGGTTCTCTCCAGTAGCCTCTAAAACCTGGGGCACTATTTCCTTAATCTTTTCCATTTCCCGGGCAAAATCTGATTGGGGAATATCTGCGCCATTAATTCGGATTCTTTCAGTATAACTGTGCAGATGGGGAGAGGTATAAACCCCTACTTTGAGACCCGAAGCCTGCAAAATAGCTGCAATTATAGCAGTTGTTGAACCCTTACCATTTGTTCCCGCTACATGAACTGTTTTTATTTTCAGGTGGGGATCCCCCAGAATATTAAGAAGCTTAACGATTCTTGCCATGCCTAAATTAATTCCGAAACTACATAAGTCGTGGAGATATGCCAGTGCTTGTTGAAAATTCATCAGGACACCTTCCTCTGCTTTAAGTTACTAGTGGCTAGTTAATTATATTCGTGCTCAGTGACCAGTGTCCAGTACCCAGAAAAAGATAAAGGATAGTCTATGGTCTATTCGCCAATTTGTTTATTTGCCATCCACTCTTCTTGTCATCGCGAGCGTAGCGTGGCGATCTCCGACCCAAGAGATTGCCACACCCGGCACTTAATTGGCTGGAGGTTATTCACATTCATCAATCTCCCACAATTAGCTTCTATACGTCCCAATCCTTGTCAACAACGCCTCTTTATTTGATTGATAATTGGCTAGTTTTTCTTTTTCACCTTCTACTACATCAATTGGTGCCTTGGCCAAAAACCCTTCATTATTCAGCTTTTTGTCTAGTCTATCAATTTCTTGATTAACCTTGGCTAATTCCTTTTCTAAGCGGACTGTTTCTTTTTCGATATCCACCAAATCTTTTAAGGATAGGAATATTTCGATTCCCTGGATAACAGCTGTAACTGCTTGTTCAGGCTTTTCATCTAATGATAATTCTAAGGTCAAATCACTTACCGTAGCTAAGGATACAATATAGGCTTGACCTTTTCTAATCATCTCTAGAGAATCCTTTTTATTAGCGACAATTATTACTTCGGCTTTCTTACCTAAGGGTACATTCATCTCACTGCGCAGATTTCTGATTGCTCTAATTATATCCATGGTTAAGGACATTTCTGTTTCCACTTTTTTATCAATTAAGTCTTCCTGCTCTTGCGGCCAGTCAGTCAGCATTATACTTTTCCCACTATGGGGTAAATGCTGCCAGATTTCCTCTGTTATGAAAGGCATAAAGGGATGTAAAAGTTCCAAAGTCCCTTTTAGCACTTCAGCCAATACCTTTTGGGCCGTTCTTTTATTCTCCAAATCCTCTTTGCTATAAAGTCTAGGTTTAGCTAATTCAATATACCAATCACAGAACTCATTCCAAATAAAGTCGTATAACTCTCGACCAGCTTCACCCAATTCATATTTATCTAAAAGACGGGTAACCTCCTTAATAGTTGAATTATATCGGCTCAATATCCATTGATCTGCCATATTATAATTACTATGGGGGGTATCTTCCTGGTAATCTTCTAGATTCATTAATACAAAGCGGGCCGCATTCCATATTTTATTGGCAAAATTCCGGGCAGCATCAAGTCTTTCAAACTGAAACCGCAGGTCATTACCTGGTGTATTCCCTGTTATTAGCATAAACCTTAAGGTATCAGCACCATACTCTTCAATTACCTCTAGCGGGTCGACACCATTACCCAGGGATTTACTCATTTTACGACCTTGAGCATCAAGAATTAAGCCGTGGATAAAAACCTCCCTAAAAGGAATTTCCTCCATGGACTCAAGAGCCGAAAAAATCATTCTTGCTACCCAGAAGAAAATAATATCCCTACCGGTTACTAAAACACTTGTTGGGTAATAGCGGGCTAAATCTTTTGTTTCCTGGGGCCAGCCTAAGGTTGAAAAAGGCCATAGACCGGAACTAAACCAGGTATCCAATACATCTTGGTCCTGTTCAAGCTTATGAGAATTACAGCTCCCGCAATATTGGGGTTCTTCCTTACTGCATATTACTTCTCCACACTCCTGGCAGTACCAGACGGGAATCCTATGACCCCACCATAGCTGCCGTGAAATACACCAATCCCTAATGTTTTCCATCCAGTCTAAGTAGACTTTGGTAAATCTCTCAGGAACAAACTTTACCTGTCCTTCTTTAGCAACTCTAATGGCTGGCTCTGCTAGAGGCTTCATTTTCACAAACCATTGCTTAGATACCATAGGTTCGATTATAGTATCACAACGGTAACAATGGCCTAAGGCATGTCCGTGCTCTTCAATCTTAACTAAAAAGCCTTGACTCTCCAAGTCTTTGACGATTTGTTTACGGCACTCATAACGCTCCAGCCCTTGATAAGGTCCGGCATTCTCATTCATAATCGCATGTTTATCCATAACAGCTATTTCAGGCAAATCATGTCTTCTAGCCATTTCAAAATCGTTAGGATCATGGGCTGGTGTAATTTTGACTGCCCCGGTACCAAATTTACTGTCAACATAACTGTCAGCAATTACCGGTATAACCCTTTTAAGAATGGGCAGCACTAAATAACTGCCAATTAAATGAGCATATCTTTTATCCTCGGGGTGAACTGCAACTGCTGTATCTCCGAGCATAGTCTCTGGCCGGGTAGTAGCAACTTCAATATAATCGGTACCATCCTCAGTAGGATACCGCAAATGATAAAGTTTGCCCTGGGCATCGGCATGCTCAACTTCAATATCAGAAATAGTTGTCTGGCACTTTGGGCACCAGTTTATGATGTAGTTACCCTGGTAAATTAGCCCCTTTTCATATAAACGGACAAAAATTTCCTTTACAGCCTTCGAACACCCGCTATCCATAGTGAATCGTTCCCGATCCCAATCACAAGAAGTACCAAGCTTGCGCAATTGTTCGGTAATCCTATTGCCATACTGCTCCTTCCAGCCCCAAGCCCGCTCCAAGAATTTTTCCCTGCCCAATTCCTGCTTAGTAGTACCTTCCTTAGTCAACTGTTCCTCAACTTTTGCCTGAGTAGCAATACCAGCATGGTCTGTGCCGGGCAGCCATAATGTATTATAACCCTGCATCCTGCGCCAGCGGGTTAAAATATCCTGTAAAGTATTATCTAAAGCATGTCCTAAATGGAGAGATCCCGTTACATTAGGAGGTGGCATGACAATGGAAAAATGAGGTTTCTCCTTTTCTACGTCAGCATGAAAATACTTATTTTCTTCCCAATGGGTATACCACTTTTCTTCAACCTGCTTAGGGTCGTATACTTTAGATAAATTGTTGTTTTCTTCCATAATAAACATTCTCCTTTCTCAATTCGCAAAGACAGAAAAAGCACATAATCTAACCACGGGCCCTTCGGGCACACGGATTCTACATTTTCTATTCTACCCCTCTGCCCCTATAAAAAAAAGCCCCATTCATCCCCAAGGACGAAAGAGGCATTCTTCCGCGGTACCACCTTAATTTCACACTATTAGTGTGACTCTTACTAAAGCTATAACGGGCTAACCCGATGAAAACTACAGTTTGTTGGCAAAGCCAACAAAAGGTAAAGGTTTCGCTGCGCTAGGTTAAGATTAAGAAAAAAACTAAAAAATATAGTTATCTTAACCTTAACCTTAACCTTAACCTTAACCTTAACCTTAGCCTTAGCCTTAGCCTTAGCCTTAGCCTTAGCTGGCTATGCCAGATACATTCAATTTCATTCCTCAGGGGCTACCTTCGGGATACCGCTGCCAGGGAATTTCTCAGCCTAAGAATTCCCCTCTCTTAGGAGCGTATATTCCTTACTCCTCCCCGTCTTTGGAGTTAAATATATACTTTTGACTTATACAAATAATATACAAATTTATTTACTTCTGTCAAGTTCAAAGAATCTCTCTTTTTTTGCTTCTTTAAAAGAATAGCCCCGGCGGTCCTTCCTAGCCATTAGTACCCTATACCCTACCATTCCTCCCGAAGTGCCTAAAAGGGCTGCTGCTACCCATTGAAATAATACCTGTTGCCAGGCAATAATGGATGGTACTATTTCTAAAAGAAATATCACGGAAAAAAATCCCAGAAATAGACCAACCCATAAACCATGCAGCCAGCCTTTAAATCCTGCTTTATAAGCTGCTATAAAGCCTCCTAGGAAAAATGTTGACCAGGTAACCAATTGCAGTAAATCAGTCATTGAATAAATATTCCCTTTACTGCTAATCAAAACCAGCAATGTACCTGCTCCGACTAATCCAATCCATAGCAAGCCCGCCGTTAATAAGCCATACCACAAAGCAGAATAACTCAGACCAATATCTTTGGCATGAGTCAAAAATTTTAACTTATTTGGTATATTATTAATTTTTTTCATAACGCTCACTCCTTTCTTTTACTTTGTAAATTTGTACGTAAAATCTAAAGGAAATATTCAAATAATAGTAAATTTTTATCCCATATTGCAATATATATTAATAATTATTCTGGTTTGGAGGCGGATGTATGTAGATGCTAAATAAAAATAATATTTATTTAATTTTATTTATAATAGCAGTACTTGTTTTGGGCTCTTGCGGCTTAAGGAAAGAAAAAGAGGTTAAAAAAACTGTTCACCTAGGCGAAATAACCCGCTCCATTCTATATGGACCAGTTTATATCGCCGCATCACAAGGTTTCTTTAATGATGAAAATTTAGAAATCGAGTTCACTACCTTTAATAATAATACGGAGTTAGCTGAATCCTTAGAAAGCAATACCACACAAATAATTTTATCTGGTCCCCAAGTCTCCATAATTAATCCTCTAGAATATCCTGCTTCTAAACTTATTAACTTTGCTCAGTTGGTCCAAAAAGATACCTCATTTTTATTGGGCAGAAAAACTGCAGAAGATTTCCAGTGGTCAAACCTGCAAAAAAAAATAATTATCGGCGGCATCGATAATTCTACACCTCAATTGGCCCTCCAATACCTTTTAGTAAAAAATGAGTTGTATCCATATAAACAGGTAGACATTATCCAGAACATTCCTAAAGGCTCTGCAATTGGAGCTTTTAAAGGAGGAGTCGGTGATTTTATCCACCTCCTTGAGCCTGATGTCTCCTTATTAGAAGAAGAGGATTCAGCCTTTATTGCAGTCGCTTTAGGTGATGAAATAGGGGAGATCGCTTATACAACCTTTATTTCCCCTTCAAAATACCTTGATGAAAATCCGGAAATAATTCAAGGCTTTGCTAGAGCTTTATATAAAGCACAATTATGGTGCACATATCATACTCCACAGGAAATCGCTCAGGAATTAATACCTTTTTTGCCAAACATAAGCCCGAATATTATTCTTTCTGTAGTAAACCGTTATCAGAAACAGGAAGTCTGGTGCCCTAATCCTATTATTAAACAAGAAGCTTTGGAGAAAATGGAAGAAATATTGATTACCAGCGGAGTAGTGGGAAATAAAGTACCTTTTGAAAAAATTGCAGATAACTCATTTGCTCAAAAGGCAGTAGATGAAATTCCTATACCCAAGGAATACCTTAAACCCTAGGTTAAGGTTTCGCTTCGCTAGGCTAAGGTTGAGTAAATCACATTAAATCATTTTCTTAACCTTAACCTTAACCTCAGCCTCAACCTATCCCGTTAAGGACAGATATGATAAAATTAAATCGCCAACAAGCGATTTAATTTTATGTTAGCAATATCCCTCACGGAGGTACTAACTTGCACTCTATTGTTGCAGATTTTCTTTTACTTTTTGTTGCATTAATTTGGGGACTAACCTTTCCTGTTATAAAGGATGCTTTAGAGGCTATTACTCCTTTTGCCTTTTTAACTATAAGATTCAGTATAGCATGCATATTTTTAGTTGTACTATATGCTAAAAGTATGGTAAAAATAAATAGATATAGTTTAACAGCGGGGCTGATAATTGGTACTGCTTTATTCGCCGGTTATGCCTTTCAAACAGTTGGTATTCAATACACATCAGCCTCAAATGCTGCATTTATTACCGGCTTTGCTGTAGTACTTGTCCCAATTATAAACATTCCCTTTACTAAGAAATTGCCTAATAAATATGCTTTATTGGGTGCAGTTAGTGCAGTATTGGGTTTAAGCTTACTTTCTTTTAAATCAGGCTTTACCTTAAATTATGGTGACCTATTAATTTTCTTTTGTGCCGTTGCCTTTGCCTCCCATATAGTATTAATAAGTTTATATGCACCCCGTGTGGACTCTACTTTGCTCACAATTATTCAAATTGGTGCCGTAGCCTTATTCAGTAGTATAGCTGCAGTAAGCTTAGAAAACTTTTCTATTGAATTATCCCGTGAAGTATTGATAGGCTTAGCAGTGTGTGCTATTCCTGCAACTTCATTAGCCTACTGGATTCAAAATAAGGTGCAGCAGTATACTTCCCCTGCGCGCACCGCCATAATATTTTCCATGGAGCCAGTTTTTGGTGCTCTTTTTGCTTACTTCTTACTTGGTGAAGTCCTTACAACAAAAGGTTTAATCGGATGTGGCTTTGTGTTCTTAGGCATGCTCTTAGCTGAATTTAAAAGCTAAAATCACCTATGTGATTCTTTATTTAACTCTTTCACCCTTTCACCCTTTCACTGTTACACTATTTCACTTTAATTTTAAGAGGAGGTATCGGAATGCGCTACAGTCAGTTACTTATAGTAATAATGTCTATATCTTGGGTTTTCTTACCTTTATCTCAAACTAACCGTTTTTTATTCTTAGGTTTTATATCAATTTATCTTGCCGCACATAATTTCCTGGGCTATCTTTGGATACGTCAGGGGAAAATCTCCTTAAAAAAATATGCCCAGATGAAAAAAAGAATGGGAGAAAAATGGGGTCCTCCTATGTATTTGATTATTTTTGTTTTTCTGCCCTTAGCCCTAGGGTTATATGTAGCCTTGACCAGCTTTATGCTTAAGATCATATAAAAAAACCTGCCTCGGCAGGTTTTTTTGTTCTACAGTGCTACAGTGCTACTGTGCTACAGAAAAAAGATTTAGATTTAGATTTGGCTTCGCTAGATTGAGATTTCACTCAACTTCGTTCGTTAGGCAAAGACGGTAGACCATAGACCATCGACTATTGACTATTGACCATAGAAATAGGGTACATGTGTCACCCTATTTATATTCTTTCATCAACCCAGCTTTGAATTTCCGCTACCCCTTCTCCTGATACTGCTGAGAATACTACAATGGGCTGATCCTTTGGAAGCTTCATTCTTTCTTTGATTTCTTTAAGATGCTTTGGATACTGTCCACGGGAGATTTTATCTCCCTTAGTAACCGCAACTAAGGTAGGTATTCCAAAATGCTGCAGCCAGTCGTACATAATAATATCATCATTTGTTGGAATATGCCTAATATCAATAATATGGATAACGCCCTTTAACACATCCCTCTGGCTTAAATATTCTTCAATGAACTTTGACCATTGTTCTTTAATGCTTGCAGCAACCTTTGCAAACCCATATCCCGGCAGGTCAACAAAATGGAAATTTCCATTAATAAGATAAAAATTCAGGGTTTGAGTTTTACCCGGCTTACCACTTGTTCTAGCCAAATTTTTGCGATTTATCACCTTATTGATTAATGATGATTTACCTACATTAGAACGGCCGGCGAGAGCAATTTCCGGCAGCCCTTCCTGGGGATACTGTTTTTTACTGACAGCACTAATAATAAACTCTGATGTTTTGATAATCACAATTAATCCTCCACAAGCGCTTTATCTAAAACTTCATCCATATGTTCAGCCAAAATAAATTCTAACTTCCTTTTTATATTTGCTGGAATGTCCTCAAGATCTTTCTCGTTTTCCTGAGGCAGGATAATAATCTTACTACCCGCTCGATGGGCAGCTAACACTTTTTCTTTAATACCACCAACTGGCAAAACCCTGCCCCGTAGAGTTATTTCCCCGGTCATAGCTACATCTTTGCGTATTTTCTTCTTAGAGAGGGCTGAGGCTAGGGCAGTAGCCATAGTTATTCCGGCTGAGGGGCCATCTTTGGGTATTGCTCCTTCCGGCACGTGAATATGTATGTCATATTTTTCATGGAAATCATCTTCAATATTTAATTCTTTGGCTTTGCTTCGTATATAGCTAAATCCGGCTTGAGCAGATTCCTTCATTACTTCACCTAATTTACCGGTTAATAAAAGCTTCCCTTTGCCAGCCAATAAAGAGACCTCTATCTGGAGGATTTCACCACCCACTTCAGTCCAAGCCAAACCTGTCGCTACCCCTATTTCATTATCCTTTTCCGTAGTTCCATACCTATATCTGGGAATTCCTAAATAGTTGGGCAGGTTTTGGACGGTAACCCTTACCTTTTTATCAGCATTATTAACAATTTCTTTAGCAGCCTTGCGGCAGATAGCAGCTATTTCCCTTTCTAGATTACGGACACCGGCTTCTCTAGTGTATAGCCTAACAATTTGCAGCAAGGTATTGTCAGATACCTGCAGCATCTCGTCATTTAAACCATGTTCCCTTTTCTGTTTAGGTAATAAATATTTTTCAGCAATAGCAACCTTTTCCTCTTCAGTATAGCCGGATATTCTAATTACTTCCATTCTATCCAGCAACGGTCTAGGAATATTATAAATAACATTTGCTGTTGTTACAAACATAACGTTTGAGAGGTCAAAAGGCACTTCAATAAAATGGTCGCTAAAAGTACTATTTTGTTCCGGATCTAAGACCTCTAATAATGCAGCTGAAGGATCCCCTCTAAAATCAGTACTCATTTTATCTATTTCATCCAAGAGAAAAACAGGATTATTTGAGCCCGCATTTCTTATGCCTTGGACTATTCTTCCCGGCATTGCCCCTACATAGGTTCGGCGATGTCCCCTGATTTCCGCTTCATCCCTTACACCTCCAAGAGATATGCGAACAAATTTGCGTTCTAATGCCCTGGCTATTGATTTAGCCAGTGATGTTTTGCCGACACCTGGCGGTCCAATTAAACACAATATAGGACCCTTTATCTTTTTGGCTAATTGTCTAACAGCTAAGAACTCCAGTATTCTTTCTTTAGCCTTCTTTAGACCATAATGGTCTTCATCTAAGATACCTTCAGCCAGGTTGATATCCAAGCGGTCCTCTGTATACTCCTGCCAGGGTAAGGCTAAAAGCCAGTCTAAGTAATTTCTCACTACCGAAGCTTCAGCTACCATGGGCGGCATCTTTTCTAATCGATCTACTTCTTTTTGGGCTTTTTGCTCTACTTCCTCAGGAAGTTTCGCTTCTGCAATTTTTTCCCGCAATTCATCAACTTCAGCAGCTCTTTCATCTTTTTCACCTAACTCCTTCTGGATAGCTTTTAATTGCTCCCGCAAATAATATTCCTTTTGAGTTTTCTCCATTTGTTTACGAACCCGTGAACTAATCTTCCGTTCTAATTCCAAAATCTCCAATTCTCTGGTTAAAATAGAATATAACTTTTCTAATCTCTCTTTAATACCTATAGCTTCTAGAATCTGCTGCTTATCAGAAATCTTTAACGTGAGGTGTGATGCAATTACATCAGCTAAACGTCCTGGATCGTCTAGAGTAACTACAGCAATAACTGTTTCAGCAGGTATCTTTTTACTTAATTTAACATACTGCTCAAACTGAAAGTTAACACTACGCATTAGTGCTTCTACTTCAATACTCTTCTCAGATAGTTCTTCTTCATATTCCTCTATTTCTGCTCTAAAATATGGATCTGTAGCAACAATCTTTATAGCCTTAGCCCTCTGTAATCCCTCAACTAGAACTCTAATAGTACCCCCTGGAAGCTTTAGCATTTGCTTTATTTCGGCAACACAACCTACTTTATAAATATCATCTTCACTTGGCTCATCAGTTTCAGCCTCTTTTTGAGTTGCTAAAAAAATCTGTTTGTCTTGAATCATTGCCTCTTCAATGGCATGAATAGATTTAGCCCGTCCAACATCTAGATGAATTACCATATAGGGGAAAACCAAGACCCCCCTTAATGGAAGTACAGGAAGCTGTCGGTTACTCTTGTCTGACATATACTTTACCTCCTACAATTACTGTCAATATTTATACTTCTGCTGTTTATTGCTTACTCCTGCTTTTTATTATACCAGAATACTGCCTCTAGTTAAAATTACCCATTAATTCTTGACTATAATCCCATCGGCACTGGTCTTACTATTTCAACTCCGGAATTTTGTATCTTTTTTTCAGATTCATTTTCTCTTTTTAATAACGCAAACTCTAATACCTCTTCTAGCTTTTCAACTGCAATAACAGTAATACCTGGTAGATCTTCAAAAATTCTCTGCCAGTTTTCCTTAGGTATTAATACTCTTGTTGCACCTGCCTGTTTTGCTGCTTCAACCTTGGCAACAATTCCACCCACTGGTTTAACATAACCTCTTATTGTTACTTCCCCCGTCATTGCTACTTTATTATCTATTGGTGTATTGCAGATTGCTGAATATACTGCAGTTGCTATTGCAATTCCAGCCGAAGGTCCATCGTTAGCAATACCTCCAGGAAAATTCACATGAATATCAAAATCCCTGGGATCAACATCCAAATTACGCCTTAGAACTGTCAAGACATTTTCCACAGAGCTCTTGGCCATACTTTTACGACGTATTTTCTGCCCCCCCATACCACTTAATTCTTCTTCCTCCACTATCCCTGTTACTATTACCTTACCTTGACCTTTTACCGCTAATATTACACTTACCTCTATTTCATTAATTATACCCATATTAGAACCATAAATGGCTAAGGCATTTACAAGACCAATTTGAGGTTGGGCTGATACTTTCCGTTCAGGTCGGGGTGAGTACTGACCACTGTCAACTACCCATTCTATATCTCCCCGGCTTATTTCAGTTCTGCCCTCAGTTAAAACCAAACCTGCGGAAATTTGGATAATATTTACCGCTTCTCTACCATTGTTAGCATATTTTTTTACTACCTCTAGTCCGTCATTAGTAATGGGGAAACCTACCTTTTGTGCGGCATTTTCAGCAATTATCCCAATTTCCTCAGGTAACAGTCCCCTAAAGTAAACCTCTAAGCAACGGGATCTAATGGCAGGAGGTATTTCCTGAGGCTGTCTGGTTGTTGCTGCCACTAGCCTAAAGTCTGCCGGTAAACCGTTTTGGAAAATATCATGGATGTGACTGGGAGTATTACTATCTTCGGGGCTGTAATATGCACTTTCTAGCATTACCTTCCGATCTTCTAAAACTTTTAAGAGTTTATTTATTTGAATTGGGTGAAGCTCCCCTATTTCATCAATAAAAAGTATCCCTCCGTGGGCCTTTGTAACCGCCCCTGGTTTTGGCTGGGGTATCCCTGCCATTCCCATAGCTCCAGCACCTTGGTAAATAGGGTCATGTACTGAGCCTATCAAAGGATCAGCAATACCCCGTTCATCAAACCGAGATGTAGCACCATCCACCTCAACAAACTTTGCATCATCCTTAAAAGGAGAATGACAGTTTTTTTTGGCATGCTCTAAAACCACCCTGGCAGCCGCAGTTTTTCCTATTCCCGGAGGACCATAAACTATTATATGCTGAGGATTTGGTCCACATAAAGCGGCAACTAATGTTTTTATACCCTCTTTCTGACCTATTATATCTTCAAAACTTTTAGGCCGAGTTCTAGATACCAGTGGTTCAGTTAACTTTATGTTCCTTAGTTTCTCCAATTTATCTAATTCTTTGCGGGACTCCTTTTGAACAGCTACCTTATTACCCTGTTGGCTTTTTAATAAATTCCAAAAATATAAACCGATAACAATGGCAAAAAATATTTGGATAAAACCAAAAATCCCGCCTAAACTTCCACCAAACATATTGACCAATACTCCTTCCGCTCTATCATATTGATTATCCGTAAAAGTGACTCGAGACGATAATGGTCCATAGACTATAGTCTATAGTCCATAATAATTTTTTTGTTAGACTTAGTATGTTCTTTGTTTGGTATTTTTATCAGTTGTTTTAAAGGTTTTTTCCAGTTTTTATTTTAATATTTTATATATTATTGGGCAAAATTATAGTAAGTCAGATTAGTGCAAATAACTTTCAAAATATTTTAGAGGAGGTTATTAATTTGCCAAGGCGCAGTATCATGTCTGACGCTTTGAAATATGAAATTGCAAAAGAACTAGGCTTTTATGGTACCCTCTCAAATGATGGTGATTTCGGAAATGTATCCTCCCGCAACTGCGGTAATATGGTTAAGAAAGCTATAGAAATAGCCGAGCGTTCTTTGCTAAAGTAATACGTTAACTAGTCTGACTGAACGTAGGGGCGCGCATTGCGCGTCCGGGGTTATCACACATAGGAACCAAAAACAGACGCGCAATGCGCGCCCCTACAGTGCATAAAAAAGTCCCCTGAGTCAATGACTCAGGGGATTTTTTTATGCACTTTCATCTTTTTTCTTTTTTTTCTTGTTATCACCAGTAACGATTAATGGTTCTTCTTTGTTAAGTACTACATCTCTAGTAACTATAACTTTAGAAATATCCTCTCGGGAAGGAATTTCAAACATGACCTCCATCATAATATCTTCGATTATAGACCTCAAGCCTCTAGCGCCGGTATTACGACGCATAGCTTCTTCGGCAACAGCCTCTAAGGCATCATTTTTAAATTCTAAATTAGCCTGATCTAATTCAAAGAGCTTCTGATATTGCTTTACTAAGGCATTTTTAGGTTCGGTTAGTATTTTAACTAGCGCCTCTTTATCTAATGCCTCTAAAGACACAATTACTGGTAATCTACCAACAAACTCAGGAATTAAACCGTATTTTAATAAATCAGCCGGCAGAATATGTTTTAGGATTTCTCCAATATTTACGTCGTTTTTAGATTTTATATCGGCATTAAAGCCCATGACTTTTTTGCCTATCCGGTTCTGAATAATTTTATCAACGCCATCAAAAGCACCACCACAAATAAATAGAATATTTGTGGTATCCAGCTGGATAAATTCTTGGTGTGGATGCTTGCGTCCTCCTTGAGGGGGAACGCTAGCAACTGTTCCTTCCAAGATTTTAAGTAATGCTTGTTGAACACCTTCGCCTGATACATCACGGGTTATGGAAGGATTCTCTGATTTGCGGGCAATTTTATCTATCTCATCAATATAGATAATCCCCTTTTCGGCTTTTTCCACATCATAATCAGCAGCCTGAATAAGCTTTAGAAGAATGTTTTCAACATCCTCACCAACATATCCCGCTTCAGTCAATGATGTGGCATCAGCAATAGCGAAAGGAACATTTAATGTTCTAGCAAGAGTTTGAGCTAACAAGGTTTTTCCGCTTCCTGTAGGCCCCAGCATGCAAATATTGCTTTTTTGCAGCTCTACATCTTCAATTTTCATGCCTAGATTAACTCTCTTGTAGTGGTTATATACCGCTACAGAAAGAGCCTTCTTCGCTGCTTCTTGGCCAATTACATATTGATCGAGTATAGCTTTGATTTCTTTAGGCTTCGGGATATCTCCCAGTTCAAAACTCGTTTCTTCACTTAGTTCTTCTTCAATTATTTCATTGCAAAGCTCAATACATTCGTCACATATATAAACCCCTGGTCCAGCAACAAGTTTTTTGACTTGATCCTGTACCTTGCCACAAAAGGAGCATTTCAATTGGCCTTTGTCATCCCCAAACTTATACATTATATCACCTCTCGTTATCCCTGACTAGGATTTAGGGGATCTACGCTCAATTACCTCATCAATCAAACCATAATCCTTAGCTTCGACAGCGGTCATAAAACGATCCCGTTCAGTATCTTCTTCAATCCGCGACTTTTGTTGTCCTGTTCTTTCGGCAAGAATTGTATTTATCCTATCTCTCATCTGCAATATCCTTTTGGCATGAATTTCAATATCAGTAGCCTGCCCCTGAGTGCCGCCCATAGGCTGGTGAATCATAATTTCACTATTAGGTAAAGTGAACCTTTTACCCTTTTTCCCAGCAGCTAATAAAAATGCACCCATACTTGCAGCCATACCGACACAAATTGTAGAAACATCTGGTTTAATATAATGCATAGTATCGTAAATCGCCATGCCTGATGTTATAGAACCACCGGGACTATTAATATAAAGGTGGATATCCTTATCTGGGTCTTCCGCCTCTAAAAAAAGCATTTGGGCAATAATTAGATTAGCTACTGTGTCATCAATTGCATCACCTAAAAATATGATGCGATCTTTCAAGAGTCTAGAGTATATATCGTAGGACCTTTCACCACGATTTGTTTGTTCTACTACAATTGGTACTAAAGGACTCATAACTAAACCCCCTTTTAGCTGATATTCGCATTATCAATAATTAGTTGAATTGCCTTATCAATAATAATGCTATGTTTAACAGCTTCCATTTGTCCCTGTTTTTCTAATAGTTCTTTAACCTTTTCCGGTTCTTGCTTATATAATGCAGATAAACGTGCGAATTCTTCTTCTAAATCTGTTTCCTCAACAACTAAATTTTCCTTTTTGGCAACTGCTTCTAAAACCAACTGCTCTTTGACTGACTTTTGGGCATCAGTTTGATATTTTTCCCTAATACTATCGATTGTCTCATTTGAGTACTGCAAATAATTTTCAAAGGATAATCCTTGCATTTTTAAACGGTATTCAAAATCCTGAAGAATATTATCGATTTGTGAATCAACCATTGCCTGAGGAATATCTACATCGGTATTAGCTGAAGCTTTTTCTACAGCCTGCTGACGCAATTGAGCTTTAGCAGCCTCTTCCTTCTTGCTTTTCAGTCTATTCTCCACATCCTGCTTTAATTCCTGCAAAGTTTCAAATTCGCTTACATCTTTTGCAAATTCATCATCTAGCTCTGCAATTTTTTTTCTCTTAATCTCCTTGAGTTTGATATCAAAAGTTACTTGCTGTCCTGCTAGTTCTTCACTATGATACTCCTCGGGGAAAGTTACACTAATGGTTTTTTCTTCTCCTAGTATCATTCCAATAACCTGCTCTTCAAAGCCGGGTATAAATGATCCTGAACCTATATCTAGGGAGTAATCTTCAGCCGTACCACCATCAAAGGGAATATCTCCTTTTTTGCCGCAAAAATCTATTACAACTTTATCACCCTTTTCTACACCTGTGCCCTCTGGGAGAACTTCCAATTGGGCATGGCGCTGCCGAAGATTTTCTAGTTCCTCAGCTATACCCTCTTCTGTGACAACACTATCTATCTTTTCTAATTCTATGTTTTTGTATTCACCTAATTCTACTTCAGGTTTAATTTCTACTTTTGCTTTAAAAATAAAAGGCTTATTGGCCTCTAATTGAACGATATCAATTTCTGGCTTACCTACAGGCTCTATGCCTTCTTCTAAAGTATCTAATGCTTCTATATAGGCTTTAGGCATTATAAAATCAACAGCATCCTCGAAAAGTATTTCAACACCAAATCTTTGCTCTAAAATTTTACGTGGCACCTTGCCTTTTCTAAACCCCGGAATATTCATCTTGCCTACATTTTTTTTATAGGCATGCTGCAAAGCTTCTTCAAACCTTTTTTCCTCAACCTCAATGGTTATTTCCACCTGTTTTTTGTCTATTCTTTCAGTATTTACTTGCATTTTATTATGCTCCTCCTTAAACTTATAAATTATATGTAAATGTTTACAAAACTTTACTTTTAAATTATACCCATAAAAAATATAGAGTAAAAGGTAAAAGCAAGATTTAAGGGAAAATTTGTTCAAATACAATAACACCCCGACTGCCAATGCTAGCCGAGGTGGTTTAAAATTTCTATGGAGCGGAAGACGAGATTCGAACTCGCGACCCTCGCCTTGGCAAGGCGATGCTCTACCACTGAGCTACTTCCGCAAGTTTGGTGCGGGAGAAGGGACTTGAACCCCCACGGTGTGAACCGCCAGATCCTAAGTCTGGTGCGTCTGCCAATTCCGCCACTCCCGCAAAACTATCTTTAATTATACAGCAAATATATTATACTGTCATCAATTAAAAGTTAGCATATTTAATATCCAACTTCTAACCTCTAACTTCTAATATCTAAAATGGTGAGCCATCCGCGACTCGAACGCGGGACACCCTGATTAAAAGTCAGGTGCTCTACCAACTGAGCTAATGGCTCAAACAAAAAAAAATGGCTGGGGCGGGAGGACTCGAACCTACGGATGCGGGAGTCAAAGTCCCGTGCCTTACCAACTTGGCTACGCCCCATCATTTACCGACGAAAACTATTATATCATTCTCTGTTGGCTTAAGTCAATAGCAAGTTTTGGAACTACGTTTAATTTAACCAAATTATCGTAATTTATTCTATAAATTTTAAAAAAATAATGGGGTGAGTGATGGGGTTTGAACCCACGAATGCCGGAGCCACAATCCGGTGCGTTGACCACTTCGCCACACCCACCATAATAAGGATGTCGGAGGTCGGAAGTCTGAGGTCAGAAAAAATAACCTAAATCTGACTTCTGACTTCTGTTTTTTGGCGTGCCTGGAGGGATTCGAACCCCCGACACTCGGATTAGAAGTCCGATGCTCTATCCAACTGAGCTACAGGCACAAAATGGAGCGGGTGAAGGGAATCGAACCCTCGCAGCTAGCTTGGAAGGCTAGAACTCTACCGTTGAGCTACACCCGCACAATAGGATATCGGAGGTCGGAAGTCTGAGGTCAGAAAAAGTAATCTAAATCCAACTTCTTACTTCTTACTTCCGACTTCCGACTTCCGATCTCTGACCTCTGTTATGGTCGGGGCGAAAGGATTCGAACCTTCGGCCCCATGGTCCCAAACCATGTGCGCTACCAAACTGCGCTACGCCCCGACAATCGTGACAAGGAATAGTATACAACATTACACTTGCCTTGTCAATATTTTTCCGCCGCCTTGCTGTATCGTTCTGGTATCTTCATTTCATGTTTCAGCACTTTCCGGCAGCGACAAAATTTATTATAACACCATACCCAGTGCAAAACAAGTGGTATTATTTTACTATCCCCTCTAGTCTTATCTCCATCTTGGTTCCTAATGTAATTATACCGTATGAAGGGCTGCTGTTGCCTCTAGGCAAAGTCAGACTGCCCGGATTTAGAAAATGAACATTATTTTCTATTACATAAAGAGGTACATGTGTATGACCAAACACAACAATATTTGCTCCAACCTCTTGGCTTCGGTAGTATAGCCTTTGCAAAGTATTTTTCACACCATACTTGTGTCCATGTGTCAATAATAAAGTATTTTCCCCTAGTTCAATAATTTCCTCTTCCGGCCCTCCACTAAAAAAATCGCAGTTCCCTACTACCACTTTAGTATTTACTTCAAACTGCTTTTCTAAGATACGTCCATCCCGATAATGGTCACCAGCATGAAGCAACAAATCTAAAGGTCTCAGCTTATTTAGCACTTCTTTTGCTAAAGTCAAATTATTATGAGTATCACTGAAAACCCCAATCCTCACTTTAAACATCCTTTCCGGCTTTTCCGAAGTGACTAAGTAACTAGTTACTAGTGGCATTCTAAAATTCAGCCTATCGACTGGTCTATTCTACATTCTACATTGCTATGGTCTATCGTCGATAAATATTCTTTTCAAAATATCCAGTGCTTTTTCGGCAGCTATACCCCGATGGCTAATCTTATTTTTTGTTTCCATATCTAACTCAGCAAAGGTCTTTTTATATTCAGGCACATAAAAAAGTGGGTCATAGCCAAATCCCTTGTCTCCCCTCTTTTCATCCAAAATAAAGCCTTCACAACTACCCTGAGCAATATATTCTGTTTGATCGAAGCCAACAATTGCAATAGCACATTTAAATCTCCCTATCCGTTTAATAGGAGGAATACCTTTCATTAGCGATAAAAGTTTCAAGTTATTTCTACTGTCATCCTTGGGCTCTCCCGCAAACCGAGCGGAGTTAACACCTGGAAGCCCTCCTAAATAATCCACTTCTAACCCGGAATCATCGGCTAAGCTTATATATCCGGTTATCCTTGCAACAGCCCTTGCTTTTAACAAAGCATTATCAATAAAAGTAGCACCCGTCTCTTCAATCTCCCCAATTTCGGGGAAATCTTTTAATGACAATACTTCAATATTTAATGGTTCCAGTAATTGGATAAATTCCCGCAGTTTACCACTATTGGTCGTTGCTACAATTAACTTCTTGCAGAAACCCATGATGTTTCACCCCACATTTTGACAAAATTCTTTTTATTTTACTTTAAAATATTTGTCCTAAGATTTTCTTTTGAATTTCAATTAACTCTTTTATTCCCTTTTCTCCTAAAGCTACCATTTGGTCTAATTCGCCCCTGGAAAAGGGATGGCTTTCAGCGGTCCCTTGAACCTCCACAAACTGACCTTTGCCAGTCATAACAATATTCATATCAACCTCTGCTATACAGTCCTCAACATAGGCCAAATCAAGCATTACTTCGCTCTTAACTTTTCCTGCGCTGATAGCAGCTAGCCAGTCTGTGACCGGCATTTTTTCCAGGAGCTTCTTTTCTCTAAGTTTGATTATGGATTGCACAAGAGCAATAAATGAACCAGTAATTGCTGCTGTTCTTGTTCCGCCATCAGCCTGGATTACATCACAATCCAGCCAAATAGTACGTTCACCTAGTGCTTTTAAGTCTACAACCGACCTTAGAGCCCGTCCAATTAGACGCTGAATTTCATGGGTCCTTCCCCCAAGCTTCCCTTTAGTTGCTTCCCTTTGATTCCTTTGTTCCGTAGCCCGTGGCAGCATTGAATACTCAGCAGTTATCCAACCCTGATTCTGTCCTTTTAACCAATTAGGAACCTTTTCCTCCACTGTAGCATTACAAATAACCTTTGTCTGTCCCATCTCAATCAAAATAGAACCTTCGGGAAATTTTATGAAGTTAGAAGTAATATTAACCGGTCTTATTTCATCACTTTTTCTACCATCCGATCTAATCATAGTATCCTCCTATTGATCTAATTTTGGCCAAATTACTGGGGTTCGTTAACCAGTGGCTGGTGTGTCCCTATCGGGACAGGTTGAGGTTAAGGTTAAGGTTAAGGTTAAGGTTAAGGTTAAGGTTAAGGTTAAGGTTAAGGTTAAGGTTAAGGTTAAGGAAATGATTTGATGTGATTTTACTTAACCTTAGCCTAGCGAAGCGGAACCTTAACCTCGGGTTTAAAAAGTAAATACCTTTCCCATTTGAGCTAATTCTACCAAACCCTCAAAACTGGTCTCTGCTTCTCTTTTCAACTGATCGAGATTGTATTCTGGCCAGAAATGAGTGAGAATAAGTGTTTTAGCCCGTGCATTTTGAGCTAATAGTCCAGATTGCTTGGCCGTCATATGGCCTCTATTAGTATGTTCTATATCTGTTTCCCGTAAACTGGCCTCCGCCAAAATTATATTACTATCCAGACATTGGTCAACTAAGTTACTTGTCCATGCTGTATCGGAAGTATAGGTAAACTTTTCTTCGGCAGAACTAATTTTTATGCCAAAACAAGGCATAGGATGAGTAGTAGGGAAGAAGCTTAAAGTGACATTACCGAATCTGTTTTCCCGAAGCATAGCATCCTCTAAAGGTATAGTAATAAAGACCTCTCGCCAACTGCTAATCTCTTCAAAAATTGACTGGGGTTCTGAAGGAGCATAAACAATCAATGGTTCTTTTCGTGTTCCGTCTCTAAGTGCCCCAGAAAAAGCATGCCGGATGGCGTAGATATCAACATAGTGGTCAGGATGGAAATGGCTGATAACCAAGGTATGTAACTTTCGAAAATCAATATAGCTTTGTAATTGAGCAAATGTACCATGACCACAGTCAAGCATAATATTTAATCCCTCATTTTGTATTAAGTAACCGCTGCACGCACCTAAAGCTGGAGCATAGGGAGCATAACAACCCAGAACCATCAGTTGCATATCGACCGCCTCCTTAACCCGATAATTCATATCCTTCTTATAGTGTAACTGTTAAGAACTATTTGTAAAGTAATTAACGTTTATACATAGCAATTCCACCTTTGATTGTCCTGGCATCAAATACAGTAATAAATGCTGCTGGGTCCCATTTGTCAATGATGTTTTTCAATTTAGAAAGATTCTTTCGGCCTAATACTATTTGAAGTATATATCGTGTGCCTTGTTTTCCCTCACCAGATATAACTGTAACTCCAAAGCCTTGCTCACGCAGATTCAAAGTAAGTTCCAAGGGCTGTACCATCGTAATAACCTGAACAGTAATATAACCCATAGCCATCTTTTCCTCAATAAGAATTCCGGCAATATTCCCAACAGAGAAGCCCAAAGCATAGACAATTAAATTTATTGGATTGTCCAAGGTTTGAAAAACCTTTTGCAAAGCCAAAACATAAACAACTGCTTCAAAAAAACCAATACTTGCAGCAGCCAGTTTTCTCCCCTTAACAACAAGGAGAGTCCTAGTAGTTGCCATGGACACATCTAGAACTCGGGCTATAAAAATAAAAATTAGACCTAATATTGTATCAATCATAAAATCACCTATACCTATCCGAAATAATCTAGCCTTAAAACTATGTTTTCCTAGAATAAGAAAAAAATCTCTACAAAATTTGGTGCTTATTAGAATGACTTCTCTATAATTTTATAAATACCTACAAAAAAATTATAATAAAAAAATTAAAGAATGGAGATAATGCTAATTTGTTTTAGCATTATCTCCATTCCTGACTAAAAAGCTGCCCCAAGTTCAGCGAAGGTGCTGAAAAGGTTAAGTAATATGGCAAATAGCCAAGCTTGTCATCCTGAGCGATAGCGAAGGATCTCTTACGTAGTGAAGAATCTTAAGATCCTTCGGTCGTTCCTCCCTCAGGATGACACAGCAACAATCAATAGCTTTCATAGCAATAACACGGAACCGGACTTCTTCAGTGACCCCAAGCTCGGCAGGTGTGTCCCATTAGTTCGGGACATTCCCCGACTCGTAGTTCGGGGACGCCCCTCGACTTAGAATGAATCCTAAAATTGAGGTGTGTCCCCGTTCCTATTATTGAGGTGTGTCCCACTTCGTTGGGGACATTCCTGGCTTTCAGGCTATCTTAAACTCGGCAGGTGTGTCCCATTAGTTCGGGGACATTCCTCGACTCGGAATGAATCCTAAAATTGAGGTGTGTCCCACTTCGTTGGGGACATTCCTGGCTTTCAGGCTATCTTAAACTCGGCAGGTGTGTCCCCTGCCCTATTACAGCCCTCTAAAATAGCTTTCAATCCCTTTAAAAATACCCCATGCCATTTGGTTTTGGAACTGGTCTGTATTTAAAAGCCTCTCTTCCTCGGGGTTACTTAAGAATGCCATCTCAACCAACACTGAAGGAACCTTAGTTTCCCGAATAACAGCAAAGCTTTCCTCCATTATCCCAAGATCGATACGCCTTCCGGCTTTAACCATCTCATTCTGGATAGAAAGAGCCAATCTTTGCCGCAGCCATCTTTGGGATGAGAGCTCACTATGCCAGGTAGGTGCATAATAATAAACTGAAGTACCTGAAATAGCACGATTATTATTTGAATTGGCATGGATGCTGACAAAAATGTCGGCACCAATATTATTAGCTACATCTGCTCGCCCTGCCAAGCTTAAAAAAGTCCGACCTGTGGAATGGGTCATAATCACCCGGGCACCTTGCTGGGTAAGATACTGCTGCACTTTTAGAGCCACATCCAAATTAACATCCCGTTCTACAATCTTCAATGTCTTGCCAATTGCACCTGGGTCTGTCCAACCACCTGGCTGAACACTGCCGTGACCGGGGTCGATAACTATTGTTTTGCCTGCTAAATTACCCTGGGTTATTTTAGCACCCAAGACAATATAATCGTCCTGTTGAGTAACTTGATATTGGGCACCAGGGGCAAACTCTGCTTCAACCCGTACTAAATCAGGTGCAAGCTGCCTGGAGGTCACCTTCCGAATAGGTCCAAATGCTACATTTTGTTCAGCTTCCAATTGTGAAACTAATTGTAGTGAACTTTGCGGTAAATCAATCACTAATTTGTTTGGCCCTGACTCCTGAGCAGTATAATCAATTTTTCTGTCGGAAGCAATCTGCACTACCGTCTGATTCTCCTGGGGATTTAGCTTGATTTGTTTAACAGGAATTAACTGTTCCGCCGGATATGTAACATCTAACTCCAGCGCACGGGAAGAACTGTTATATTTAAACTGGTGCTTAAAGTCTTTGTCAAAGGTGATAATAACAGTCTGTCCACTTATTTTTATTTCCTTAACACCCCAGTTGTCTAAGGGTTGAACCATATCCCTTAGATTAGCCGAATTCAATTCTATTAATAACCTGTTATCATTCGCTCGTTTAATTTGATATTGATTGTTGTTTACTCCAGATAGACTGATAACTAATTTGTCACCCATATTGTTAAAAGCTAAGATCTTCTCATTGTCTAGAGTCAACTTAAGTTCATTAATATATTCTTTTGGTTGGGGAAGGGGTTGGGAATTTTTGTCAACCGTTAACCAGTTAGCAATCCAACCTTGTCGTCCATCAGCCAACTGTATTTTATACCAGTCACCCTGAGAACCTAAAACCTTTAATTCAGTCCCGCCATTTACCTTTGTAATAGTCGGAAAGTCTAGGCTAGCCCCTTGTCTGATATTTACAACACTCCCGGTAACTATTACCGTTTTAGTCTTTGTTTCAACAGGTGGTGGTGTTACAGGTACAGAAGGGACTGCAGGCTGTTCTATGCTACTCTCTAGGGATAGCAATGAATTTAAAATCCAGCCTTGTTTTCCAGAACTGGTTTTAATCTGATACCAGTCATTCTTTTCGCCAATAATCTCAACTACTTCCCCCGCTTTAACCTGGGTAACCCTTGAGGCTTGCGTAGTGGCTTCTTGGCGCACATTTACAATTGAGCCGGTAACTAAAGCATTCCGAGAACCCTGAGACGTTCCAGGCAGATTTATCAACCAAGCAGCCACCCAGCCTGAACCTTGTTTTGCTTCAATTAAATACCAGTCAGCCTTTTCTTCTTTTATTACAACCTGTTCACCATTATTTAGCTTAAAAAGCAAAGGATATGTAGTACTTGCTCCCTGACGAACATTTACAGCTGACCCGTTAATAAAACCTATTTGGGCCCCCGCTACGCGGTTTACACTAACCATCCAGCCAGCAATCCACCCCTGCTTGCCATCAGGCAATTTTACTAAATACCAATTACTTTCGCCTTTTAAAATAGTTAACTCAGCACCGCTCTTAACTTGTCCACTAACAGCATGCTGGGTGCCAGGTCCTTTACGGATATTGACTACACTCCCTGTAACTACAGCCTTTTCCAAACCGTCGTTCTGTTCGTTAATCAACCATCCGGCAATCCAACCGACAGTACCGTCGGAAAGCTTGGCTTGAAACCAGTTGTCTTTCTCACCCACAATAGTTACAAATTGCTCGGCCGCTAAGCTGGTAATACGAGCATATTGAGTACCAGGTCCTTTTCTAACATTAATATTACTTCCAGTTACTTTACCAATTCGCTCCTGGGCTAATAAGCCTGCAGGAAAAACCGAACTCAATAAAGCTGCGATTAGGAAAATACATACTATTGAAAATATTTTCTTTCTGGCCAATTTTTTCTAATTCACCTCCTTTCATAATCTTAGACTTAATTCGCTTTTTATTAACAAAATCCTTCAAAAAACACCTTGGTAAAGATTAACTAAACATCAATTCCGCTTCAGCTAATATTCTTTAATTACATATTTCGCAGGATATCGAGTTTTTCTGACCATTAAAAAGCACCTATTATAAATAGGCGTTCAATACAAAAAATACCCTATCACCAAAAAGGGATAGGGTATTTAAACTTTTAGCTAGCATATGAAATTTTTATCGAGAGATTACTAACTGAGCATTAGTTGATACCGCTGGGTCTAAATTAATATGCCCTAATAACGTATCCATTTTCTTTCCATCTACCCTAAATTCCACACGCTCTACGGTGGGGAACTGACAAAGGGTATTAACTATAGAGTAAACTGTTAGTTGTTCATTAAGCTTACCGCCGGGCATATTAGCTACCAACTCTTCACTAAAATCAACTATACACAATCCATCATCTTTAACATTTATGTCTAACAAACTTGCACCTGCAGGAATTGTTGGGAGAAGACCGCTTTGAAAATCCGGACCTTCAATTAAAGCATTAATTGTTTGCCTTGCAATACCTTCAACCTTTGCTATATCCTTTTCCACTGCAACTAAATGTTCACCATCAGAAGATCCAAAATACAAAAGAACAGTCTTGTATTCAGTGGCCTGGGTGTTTATTACTAGTTCGTTGACCTGCGGTGTATCTACTTGTATTTGTACCTGTTCTTTTTCACTTGGTACTTCTGCCTCTTTCTTAAAGTCATCTTTAATCGATAAAAGCTTATCCAGTAACCCACAGCCAGTCAGAGTAAAGATACATAAGGTAACAATTGTAACCAGAATTAATATTTTTTTTGACAATTAAAAAGCCTCCTTTCTTCTCGGTAATATATCAATAAATCATATCCGGGAAGAAAGGAAATTATTACAAAAAAATAAAAAAAACGGCTGAGCCATTTTACAACTACAGTTCTACAGAAAAAATAAAAATTAAAAGATGGAACAGTGAAAGAATAGGAGTCGGTTTCCACGCCGCCCCGCAATAGCATGCATCAGCGGCAGTCGGGCTGGCATGGAAACCAGCCCCTACAAATGGTAAAATTGTGTGCGCTGGTAGGGAATGCCTTTCAACGGTCATACTTATTTAGAGCGTTGGGAGGGAGGGGTAACAGGCTTTAATGTCATTGCCGCCTCTTGAATAACTGCCTCTGTATTCACACGAATTTCCACAGTGTGAAAAAGCTCAGACCATTGGATCTCTCGCCACATACCAGGGTATTGCACCCTAACATGCTCACCTAAACCCAAGATGTCTGTTTTATTCTCCTGTGCCTTTTTGATTGCTTTATTGACCTCCTTTCTAATTGCTTCACTTGCCCGTTGCCGCAAATCCTGCATTGTAGCCTTTGACTCTACACTAACAAAACCAGCATTTTCTACTAGGTTAAAGGTGGAGGAAATATTAATATCTATTGCTATTTTCCCATTTTCCACACGGGGAGTAATTTTACTTTTATTACTTTTAATTTCCAAAGATATATTTGCCCCAGGCTCAGATGGGTTCTCTACAACAATAATTCCACCTCTGACTTGACCCCGCACCCAAAGATAACCTCTTGTTGTTTCTTCATCCATCCAATCAATTAATTTATCATTTTTAAAGATGCCCGTCCCTCTAAGTTCCAAGATCTCTTTAGGCTTTTCCTCACCTTCTGGTGAGTCACCACCCTCTTCCTTTTTTGGGGGTAAAAAGCTTTCCTGCTCAAGGGCAGAAATACGAGGCAAAACACTTTCTATGCCCGAAGAGCTTAATGTTATTAACAAATCATTTATAGTAACTGCAGGAGCCACGGATTGACCTGTTCTGTTTTCAATCAATTGGCTGATAAATATTGCATTTATACTCTCAAGCTTGGGCTGTGCCTCCAAAATATCCCGGGCCTTACCTTGAGCGATAACAATATAGTTAGACCTTCTTAGCTCTTGGCCTCTACTTAAAAGATCTATTACAGGTATGAGTCCGTCTTTTGCCACTTCCTCACCTATTACGATAACATTTAAATGACCCCAAAAGGGCCTTCGGGCAGACCTGGTATTGACATCTCTAATAGCCTCAAAAACCGTTCTGCCTTTCCCGCCTACAACCCAAACAGGGGGTTCATCACCGCCGCCACCCCCTTCCAGTAATGAAGGAAGTGCCATTTGTGTTATGATTTGGTAATTATCTCCATCTTTATCTATTCCTAATCCCACAGCAAAACCTATTTGATTTATCTCTTTTCTATCCCAGCAGCCAGACAAGAATATTATAGAGATAAACAGCAGCAGCAGAAGCTTCTTATGGGTTGCTGACATCATTTTTCTCCCCTTTGTGAAATTGGCTAACCACAAATATGAAAAACGGTATTATTAATGTTATGAGAAAACCATAGGTAAAGTTCAAACTATATAAACCTAAGACATCCAATAAATCTCTGGGCCAGAGACTTAATAATAAGAGGGAAAGCATAATTGGGTAGGTAAGTTTACGGTAATTTTCCGCATTTATTAGTTGAGTCCAACCGGAAACTGAACAAAAGGCCAGTACACTAACATTTATAAAAGCGATACTTAACCAAACTGATAAAAAAAGTGATTCTACCCGCTCCAAGAATTCGCCAACTCTGACCATTTTCACCAATTCAATTACAGGCCAAGCCATTCTACCTGTTTCGTAAATACCAAAAGTAGCCACAGCTCCGATAAAAAACCCAATTGTGATAAGAACTGCAAAAGCTAGAGCCAGTAGGCTCGTGATAGTCAACTTTTTTGGAGCATTTACATAAGGATAAAGCATTAATAGTACTATGATAATTCCAAAATAGGAAAGGGAGCTTAGGAATCCTTCTAAGAGGGGAAGTGCGGCTGACTGAAACATGGGTCTAAGTCTTATAGCTTCCATATAGCGCACGTCACCCAAAAATGCAGCAATTAATAACAACAGAATTATGGGTGCTAAAAGTTCGGTAAATCTGGCAATATCTTCCAGGCCATTCTGCACAATCCACGTTATTAAAGCAACAAGGGCTACTACAACTACCCATCGGGGGGTATCAGACAGCAAAACCGATTTTAGCATTTCAGCAAAAATCCTCAAACTGACTGCTGCTAAAAACGTATAGTATACTACTAAAATTCCTCCCAATAATTTTCCTAAAAACAGTCCCATTACTACAGGAGCAAACTCTACCACTGTTTTCCCGGGAAACTTCCGGGAAATCTTATTAATAAAAAATAACATCAGAGAACTTACAAACCCACCAACTAATAATACCAGCCAACCATCAGTACCTACAATTGTTACCAAATGTCTCGGTAAAATCAGAATATAGATTCCCGTTAAGAGCATAATCAATATAAAAAATACTTGTCTAGGCGAGATGGTGCCTCTTTTAATCATTTTTTCCCGCTCCCTTAAGGTTCTTGACATAGGGCTTACGCAAAAAAGATTTGGGTGGTTTTTCTGTAGGCTTACGAAATTGAGGTGCAGTCATCATTTGCCATCTAGGTGCCCTAATCAAAACATCCTTTAGTTCACTTATCCGTAACGGGGCTAAGGGCGCAAGATAGGGAAACCCAAAGGATTTAAGTGAAATCATATGCACAAGTATGCCTATCCAGCCTAGCATCACGCCATATAATCCAAAAATAGCTCCTAATATCATTAACGGAAAACGAATCAGCCTTAAAGGGATAGAGGCAGCAAAACTAGGTACAGTAAAGGAACCTATGGCTGTGAGGGCAACAATAATTACCATTTGGGGGGCTACTAATTTAGCCTCTACAGCGGCCTGCCCTACAATCAAGGCTCCTACTATACCTAAAGTGCTGCCGATTGCCCCAGGTAAACGGACACTTGCCTCCCGTAAAAGCTCTAAAGAAATTTCCATAATTAGTGCTTCTATAAGTGCCGGGAAGGGGACTCCCTCTCTCGCTCCGGAAATACTCAATGCTAAATTTGTAGGTATCATTTCCTGATGGAAAGTAGTAATGGCTATGTATAGAGCCGGCAGTGTTACCGCTGTAAAAACGCCAATAAACCTTATCCATCTAAGCACCGTACTCATCAGAATTCGGCTGTAATAGTCCTCGGGAGATTGTAGAAATTGAATAAAAACTGTAGGAGCTATCAGACAGTCAGGAGAACCATCGACCATGATAATTACCCTGCCTTCTAATAAATATGCCACAACCTTATCAGGTCTTTCGGTATATTGAATCTGGGGAAAGGGGGAATAAGGATGGTCCTCAATATATTGCTCGATACATCCTGTTTCCAGGATACTATCAACTTCATTTATCCCATCTAACCGTTTATGTACTTCTTTAACTATCTTAGGATTAACTATTCCATCCATGTATAAAACCACAACATCAGTTTGGGTATAGGTTCCGATTTTGCGACCTTCAATTTTTAATTTATTTGAGTGCAGTCTTCTTCTAATCATGGAAGTGTTTATCCTTACAGTTTCAGTAAAGCCCTCTCTAGGACCTCGGATAACTACCTCTGAATCAGGTTCGGAAATGCCCCTGCTGGCCCATCCCTTCGTTCCAATGACTAATGCCTTACTCCAACCATCCATTAATAGAGCTGTATCTCCTGAGAGAAAACCGCTCATAACATCATCTAGATTCTCAACCTGTTTTTTTTCCGCTACCGTTATTGTAGATTCCTCTATCCATTTATAGATGTCATCTAGATTTAACTCAATATTTGGTTTGCTGGCTCTAGCTTCTAATGTAAGGCTTTTTAAAATATAGTCATGGATTGCGACTTTATCTGTAAGACCGTCTACATAAATAAGAGCAGCCTTAACAGGTGCTTGATAGCCTATTAAAAACTCCCTAAAAACTATATCACTGCATTTAGTAAAAACCTCTTTTATATTATCAAGATTAACCTGGAGGTCAGTACTAATAGGCTGGACATCTGCCTTTATTTCCTCTTTATTTTTTTTGCTCAGTTGTGTTCTTTTAGTTAGTTTGTTTGTTTTTTTTACCATCGGCTCACTTCCTTAGAAACAAGTTGTAAGTTAGTTATTAGCCGTAGTAAAGGCAAATATACAGAAAACCAAGGTTAAGGTTTCGCTTCGCTAGGTTAAGATTCCGCTACGCTAGGTTAAGGTTAAGGCTAAGGTTGAGGTTGAGGTTAAAATAAGATTTCACTTCGTTAGATTAAGATTTCACTACATTTTCATTTCGTTAGATTATTTTTGGTTTAAATCTAGCGAAGCGGAATCTTAATCTTAAGCATACTTAACTCTCCAAAATGGACAAAAAAACGGGCGGGTTGGAAACCCGCCCCTACTATTTATCTAAAAATCCTATTTTGGTCCTTTTTCCTTCTATACCAGAGGAGTGCTCCTGCAGCTAGGATCAGGACAATGCTTAGCACTTGGGCAGCTCTTAGGGGACCTAGCATCAAGCTATCAGTTCGGAAACCTTCGACAATAAACCTGCCTACGGAATAGGTCATTAAATAGCCGAGAAAAACTTCTCCCCGTTTTATAAAATGTTGCCGTCTTAACCAAAGTAAGAGAAAGAATACCATAAGATTCCACAGGGACTCATATAAAAAGGTAGGATGTCGATAAGCTCCATCGATCCACATAGCCCAAGGAACCTTTTCAGGGTCAACTTCATAGCCATAGGCCTCCTGATTAATAAAATTGCCCCAACGACCGATAGCTTGACCTATTATTAGACTAGGCGCAACAATATCAGCTAATTGCCAGAAGTTCATATTATAATATCTAACCATCAATGCCCCTACTAAAAAAGCACCAATAATAGCACCATGAATAGCTAGACCACCTTGCCAGACAGCAGGAATTTCTGCAGGATATTTACTGTAATAATCCCAGCGAAAAAGTACATAGTACAAACGGGCACCAATAAATCCTGCAGGGATAGCGGCAATCAAGATATTCATAAACTTATCCTCATTTATACCTTGCCGCTGTATTTCTCTTAATGCTAAAAAAGTTCCTGCCAAAATTGCGGTAGACATCAAAATTCCATACCATCGAACTGAAATGGGACCGATTTCGAAAGCTATAGGATCAATCAATTAACTCTCCTCCTGCCTTTTAGTTACTGAGGTTAAGGTTAAGGTTAAGGTTAAGAAAGTGAAATTAATCTTAACCTAGCGAAATGAAATGGAGCGAAACCTTAATCTAGTGAACGTAGTGAACGAAACCTAATTTTAGTAATGTAATGCATAAGCGTTACATTACTAAAATTTAGAATATCTTACCCAAAAGGTAATGTCAAATGATAAAATGACAGAAAACAAGAAAAACTAGGTAATAGGTGGTGATATCATGTTTTTACAAAAAGCAATTGACATTTTAGTTATTATTATAGGTTCATTCTTATATGCATTTGGGCTTAATTATTTTATAGTTGCCAATCACCTTGCAGAGGGGGGCTTCACCGGCATTGCCTTAATCCTTCATTATAAACTAGGCTGGCCTGTAGGAACTGTTATATTAATAGGTAACATTCCTTTATTAATAATTAGCTGGAAACTATGGGGCTGGGAGTTTATTTCCAAAACCATCTTGGGAGTTGTTGCTACTGCATTATTTATAAATATAACCGCAGGTTACCAACTGCCAGTTGATGATTTATTATTAGCAGCACTATATGGGGGCGTGTCTACCGGGGCAGGATTGGGTCTGGTAATCAGATATGGGGGGACAACAGGAGGTGCTGATATTATTGGCCGCTTGTTCAATCACTACTGGGGCATCCGTATGGGTAAATTCTATTTAATCTTTGACTTTCTAGTTATCAGTACCGTGGCCGTCTTTTTTGGCCTAACTATTTCTTTATATTCTCTGGTAACAATTTTTGTTTTTAGCAGATTTGCCGATTATATTATCGAAGGTCTTGATGCCGCAAATCAAGCCCTAATAATTTCGGAGCATAGTGAACAAATCGCTCAAGCCATTGATAAAGAATTAGAACGTGGTTTTACCTATATAAAAGGGAAAGGTGGCTATCTTGGTAAGGATAAGGAAATTATTCTGTGCGTTGTAGGAAAATGGCAAATTTTTCGCCTGAAAAGAATAGTCAAAAGTATAGATTCTAAAGCATTTGTAATTGTTAGCGATGTTTATGAAGCTTTAGGTGAAGGTTTTAAAACAGACTAAAATTTCAGCCTACAAGCCAACATGCCGTCATTCAGACTTTCCCTTGAGATGTCATGCTCAAAAAAAAAGACCTGTCGGTCTTTTTTTAACTAATCTTATAAGTTAAATGATAATTTTTGGCAATAGCTCGGTAGTACTTTTCTAAAATTCCACCTTTTTCTACAGTCTCCACTAGCTTAATTAAATTTTGTTTTTCTAATTCTTTAACATGGTAGTGCATTTTTGCTGAAGACTGCCCCAAAAAATCCGCTACTTGCTTAACAGTAGCCTGACGCTCTATCAATATTTTTAAAACTTTAACCCTAAGGGGGTCAGCAACCGATTTGATTTTCACTAGGTCCTCAAGTATTAGAATCTCCTTCATACTTATAAACACCCCCTGATACCTAACAGTATCTTATGTTTTTAATTATTGTATAACAGAATTAGAATAAAATCAATATTAATGATTAAAAAATTCTGAATACATTAAACTTTATTATATTAGCATTTTAGCCCAAAGCCACACTTGTATAGAAATATTAACACATAAAGCTACCTTTTTATTTGGGGCAATATCAGGTCATTCAGACAAATCAGCGAATGTACCCATCTCAGTCATTACTCGTACCCCACAATCAATAATATTTAGTGTTAAAATGGCACCGGTCCCTTCGCCTAGACCCATGTCTAATGTCAAATAAGGCTTAAGATTTAATTCCTTTAACAAGACCTGGGCACCCGGTTCTGCCGAAACATGGGAAGGTATCATAAATTTTTTACTTTCCGATGCAATTCTAGTAGCTGTTAGAGCAGCTACCCCCGAGATGAATCCATCAATAACAACAGGAATGGAATACCTGGCAGCAGCTAAATAACAACCAACCATACCGGCAATTTCCAACCCGCCTACTTTCGCGAGAATATCTATAGGGTCACTTTTATCCGGATCATTAACCATTATGGCTTTTTCAACAATTTTTAATTTTTGTGCCAATTTCTCGTCATCTAAGCCAGAACCTCTACCGACTACAGCTGATAAAGGACAACCACTTAGCAGGGCTAACATTGCGGCACTTGTAGTTGTATTACAAATACCAGCCTCCCCTACCGCCAGTACATCTAGTCCCTTCTCAGCCAAATCTCCCACAACCTCGATTCCTGCTTCTACAGCTTTAATTGTCTCATCCCTGCTCATCGCTGGTCCTTTTGTTATATTTGCTGTTCCGTGCCTAACCTTCTTTTTAATAATATGCTTACCTTTTAGTTCTCCCTTCACTCCCACATCAACGGTAACCATATTAGCTCCGACAAATCTGCTAAATACCGAGCCACCTACGATACCCTTATCACCTGACAATTCAGCAATAAGTCTGGTAATATCCTGAGGATAACTGTGAAAGCCTTCTTCATAAACACCATTATCTGCACACATCATCACTACCGCCTTTTGGGAAAAGAGCGGCTTAATCTGACCTTTTATTCCTGCCAATTGGATCATTAGTTCTTCGAGGCGCCCAAAACTGCCTAAAGGCTTAAGCATACTATCTAGGTGAGTTTTAGCTCCTTTCATAGCCTCTTCATTTAATTCAGCCGGAATTTTCCCAATAATATTTTTCATTAAATCCATTTCTAAATACCTCCCTTATTTTTTAAAATCAAAAAAGCCCACAGCATTAGCGCTGTGGACTTTTCCATCATCCAAAGTATACTTTATCTTTAGGCAGGTCTCCTGACTCAGCTTCAAAGCTTGGCATCCCCTTCCCATCAGAATAATACCGATAGTGGTTAATGGGCCAAGCTCCACTTTACAGTGGCGGGACCGTGCCGGACTTAAACCGGCTTCCCTATTCTCCCCGATTGGGGCACCTAAAAGATGGCGTCTTTTCATTTTTCTTCTGTTAGACTATAATTTATGATCTATGGTCTAGTCACTACACTAACTATTTACTCCAAATTTTCAGTAATTCCTGCTTTTCATAGTTACTTTATTATTATTTTTATTTCACTCCCAATTTTACTTATAAACATCAAAAAATCTATCCTTTAAAAATAAAAAAGGATAGGCTAAAATGAAGTGTGTAGCTCAACATTAGCACCCTACATCTTCTATTATATTTTTGTTTTTCTCAGGTTGGAGGTTAGTTATGAATAACCACTGTACACTAAAAGAAGCTATATCCCCTTGGTTGAAAACCACTTTTCCTGATCTGAAAAAGCACCTTGATAAAGGAACTATATTGAACCTTAAAAACGGGGCGATATTAATCACACCTGGGGAGCATTCCAATGATCTTTATTTTGTGGTAAGCGGCAGCTTAAAAGTCTCTTTAGTTCACTATGATGGGCAGGAGAAAATTATTTCTATTATTGGAGCTGGAGGATTAGTCTACGAAGGATTAATATCGAGCGTAACAATAAGCTCAGTATTAGTGACAGCTATGGAAAAATGCTGTGTCGTTAAGTTTTCCGAAGAACAGTTAGAAACTATCTTAAATCAAGATAAAAACGCAGCATTAGATGTTGTGCACTATATGCATTTAAGGTATAAAATGCTGCTTGCTTTGCATCAGGGGCTTCTCTTTTGTAACCCTGCTCAAAGGCTGTGCCGTCTCTTTTGTGTTTTTTCTAATACTTCGGCTGAACAAATGGACGGTAAGCTTAGTATCCATTTAGAGCTAACCCAAAAGCAATTAGGGGAATTACTTGGTTTATCCAGGGTTACAGTTGCCAATATTCTTAAGGATATGAGACAAAATAAAATAATTGAAATAAAAAATAAAAGCTATATCTTCTCAGAAGAAATTTGCTCCTATTGCCAAAATAACTAAAATCCTACTTTCTTTTTGCTTATAACAAAGGCTTTCACCCAAAGGTGAAAGCCTTCTTACTCACTTAATACTTTCCATCTAATAGTTGTGCAGAATGCAGTACCCGCTTATTAGACCGCTTCGTATCTAAACCACCCCGCAAAGACATTAGGCATCCAGGGCAATCTACAGCAATTACCTCCGCTCTACTATTCTCAATGTTACGCAATTTCCGATCTAATAGTTCCGTGGAAATCTCAGGAAGTTTAATACAGTATGAGCCGCCAAATCCGCAGCAGCGATCCGCCTCTTCCATTTCCATAAAATTCAGATGCCTTTGGGCTGCCAGCATCTCTCTAGGCTCTTCTTTGATCCCTAGCTCTCGATTCAAGTGACAGGAGTCATGATAAGCAACATTGATTGGTGCTGAACAAGCTATATCACAAGTTGCTGCTACTTCATCCCAAGCACCGCCTTGTGCTTTTTTTAAAGTGTGCATTAATTTAATAAAGTCTAAGGTTTTCGCAGCCACAACATCTGCTATGGCTTTACTTTCTTTATCACTATCTAAAAGATGGGGCCACTTCTCTTTTAATGCCACCGTACAGGTAGGACAGGCACTAACGATATAATCAAATTCATCATCAGAAAACTGTTGTAAATTTTGCATAGCAATTTCTTTAGCAACATCCTGTCGCCCCATATAACCGGCGGGAGCACCACAACAAGTTTGTTCAGGATAAACTACTTCAAAGCCTTCTTTATTTAAGACCCTAACTAAGGATTCACCGATCTCAGGGTAGGCATAATCAATTACACAGCCACCAAAAAAGGCAACTTTACCCTTCTTATTAGCAACATCTTGTTTCAAGGATTTAATTTTTTCCCTAAAAGGTGTTGAATTAAAGCCCGGCAAGCTGCGCCAATCAGCTAGTTTTTTAAATCCGAAAGGCAGACTGCGGATATATTTATTCCCATCCTTGCCTGTTGTAGCGAAAGGCGCACTAGCCCAAGATGCTTGACGTAAACCGAACTGGAACAAACCCTTATTACGAAGCACAGAGCCTACAATAAAGTTCTGCAAGCCAGGTAGAGGGATTTCTTTCCTGACCCGATTACGCATCTCTAAAATCAGATTAGGTATATCAATTTTACCTGGACAAAATTCTCGGCATCTGCCACAGCCAATACACATTTCCTGGACCTTATCAGTATCTTGCAGAGAGTTAAAGAAACCAGTCAACAAAGAACCAATACCACCGGCATAAATATGACCGAAGACATGTCCCCCAACCAATTGATAGACAGGGCAAACATTCAAACATGATGCACAGCGGATACATTGTCCTGCTTCCTTAAATATGGGATCATTAAGCAATTCCCTACGTCCATTATCTAAAAAGATAACATGCAGTTCTTTTTTGACAAGTTCTGGCCCCTCTTTATCCTTTAATGTTTCAGCAGGGCCGCTAATCATAGTTACATAACTGGTTAAAGTCTGGGCAGTTGCGCTTTTGGGTAGAGCTTTTGCAATTGGTGCTATATCACTGAACTTTTCTGCTAGTTTCTCGTAACCCACCAGGATTACATGTACAGGTGGCAAAGAAGCCGTTAATCTGGCATTGCCTTCATTAGTAAAAATGACCATAGTTCCAGTCTCAGCTACAGCAATATTACAACCAGATAGACCAATATCAGCAGTCATAAAATGTTCCCGCAGAGTTTTTCTAGCAAGCCTTACCATAGTAGGAATGTCTGGTTCTACTTGATAACCTAATGCTTGAGAAAAAATTTCAGCGCATCTTTCTTTGCTTAAATGAATAGCCGGCATAACCATATGTGAAGGTTTTTCATTAATTTGTTGAATAATCCATTCACCTAAATCGGTTTCTACCATCTGCAGGGTATCTTCCATATGTTGATTAAGATGGATTTCTTCAGAGGCCATAGATTTTGATTTAACAAGCTTTTTAGCGTTTCTAGCCTTTGCAATATCCTTTAAGATTTGAAAAACATCATTACCATCTCTTGCTCTGTGAACCTGTCCACCTCTTTTAATAATGTTAGCTTCGAACTGGTCAGCTAAAGCTTCCATATTACTAGCGGCATTAGATTTATTTCTGGCAATTAGGCCTCTTAGTTCTTCGAAGTCAATACCTTGATACACATTCGCCCGTGATTCGGGAAAAACATCTCCAAATTTCCCCAAAGCACCTCTTAAATTGGAGTCATTAAGAGCTTTATTTATCCGTACCTTAAACCCACTATCTATTGGCATATTCATACCTCCTACTTATTCATCTACACAAACAATAATTAAGCGTCCTGGGCCGTGAACACCAATAGTCAAGACCCGCTCTATATCTGCAGTTTTACTTGGTCCAGTTACAAAGGCTATAAAGTTTGAAGGCTCACCATTATATACCTTCTCAATCACCTCTAGGGAAGCTGCAAAAGTATCAATGATAGTTTTAGTAGATATTATTGCTAAGTGGGTAGGCGGCAGCATAGAAACCAGCCTTTTATGGACACTTTCTGCATCTTGAACAATTGTTCCTAACTCAGCAATACCTAGATCAAACTGGGATACGCCGAATTGAGCCCGTTCAATCAAATTACGGTCTAAATCTAGGGAAAAATCAATGCCATCCCCTTTTAATGATTCCTGGATAGACAATACATCCACCAGTGTCATAGGGGCACCTACAGCCAACTTAATATTTGTGGCTTTAATTTCCTCCACAATGGCTTGCTCTGCTTCATTCTTACTCGCTACTCTAAGAACCTTTACTGTCAGCGCCTCTGCTTTTTCTTTAAACAACTTGAAAAGCTCCTCGGTACCAGCATCCTCGGGCATATGGAATTTCCAGTCTCCAACGCATGCACCCATTTCTCTCACTCCTCACCAAAAAATTAATCAGTAAATATATTGCACTACCTAAAATAATTCTTTTTTTTATTACTTATTCCTTTTATTATAATAATATTTTAATAAAGAAGCATTAGTAAAAAAACGCCTAATAGGCGTTTTTTACTAATGTTTAGGTTTAGCAATAAGACTAAAGTGATCTCGCTCCCGCAGACGATACCTTAAGTCTGACCACTTAACAACAATATCCTGCTCCATTTCCTTTTTAGAATACCAAGGAAACCTAGCAAATTCTAAAAATATTTGTACCGCTGGGTCTTCTTTGGAAGATAAAACTAAGCTGCACTCTTCTTCAGGACACAGTTTTTCTATAACCTCAACGCTGCCACTATAGGCATCAATCTTCCCCAGGTAATATATATTTTCATCTTCTACAATAAAGTTCCATCTCCGCCAACCTAAAATCGGAGGTAAAAGGTTTATCTTTACAGTATTTTTATAAAGCTTAACAAGATAATCTCGGGCTTTAAGGCGAAAATTAAGCATAGCCAAAATGTATAAACCTAAAAAAGGATAAAGGGAAAACAAAAGATCCTTCTGATTATTAACAAGATACCAGGAGAGACCAAAAGCAAAAACCAGAATAATTAAGGGGTCAATTATCATCAAAATATCCCAAGCAAATCGCCGATTGGATATAGGCCATAATAGCTTAGTTCCATAGGCATTTAGGAGGTCAAAAAACAAGTGGAGACCTAGAGATAAGAGGCTTACTAAAAATAGATACCAATAACTGGTCTGAGGGGTTAATATTTTTACTCCCCAGGCAATAAGTCCCGCATATAACGGTGCAAGCAATAAAGAGTGACTAAATCCCCGGTGATGCTTCAGGTAAGCAGTCTTACTCCTAGCACCAATGATCACATCTAAGTCAGGAAACTGGGAAGCCAATAAAGCACAAGCTACCAGCCCGGGTTGAGGCCCCACTAGTAATTCCTGCGCAATATAGCCAATTCCAATTCCAGTTATTCCATGGGTTATATTATCCATAGCAATCACCTGCTTAATAGTTTTCCTAAAACGCTTCTTTTTACTTGTACTGCTTTATGAGGGCATAGCTCCTGGCAGCAGAAACATCTGATACATTCCTCTAAATTTAGTTTGGGAAACTTATTCTCTATGATTAAGGCTTTAGGAGGGCAGTGCCTTGAGCATTCTCCACAACCTATACATATTTCTGGACTGAATATGGGCTTTGGCCGTAGGTATTCACTTATAAACTTTGGCACAGGGAATCTAACTTCCCCCGAAACATCTGGTGCCTTAAAGGGAGGTGAAATTGCTTGGATAGAGTCTCCCAAGAAGTCTTCTCTACCAGGTCCAGAATAAATATCCCTATTTATGGCCTGACTTACAGTAGGTACTGTATTAGGTCTAATGCCTACTACTTTTAGAGCAGCCCAATCCAAGGCAAAGGGATTTTTGCTAATAAGAATCCGTTCTACCTTGCGGGGATTACCTGCTGAAGGTCCATGTCCTTCCATTCCCTCTATTGCGTCCATTATGTGTAATACAGGATTCACACATAATGCCAAGTCTATGAGCATATCACAGAAATCAGTGGTCCTAGGCATTTTTACATGGTACTCGGCTTTTTGCAAACCTGGTACAGCCCCAAATAATACTTTGACAGCACCTGTAAACTTTGTCATCTGGTGAGTTTTAAGCTTAGAAAGGGATACTATTTTTACTCCCGCAACCATAGCCCTACATAAGTGAAATTTTTTTATTAGCTTACCTTGAGGAAAGAGAACATCTACACCTTGGGTATCGTAATTTAATTCGGCTCCAGTTTTTCGGGCCACTTCCTCGATTCCTGTTGCTTTATAGATAACTTTCAGTGCCATTACCGAAAAAGGACCGCCTGGACTATCACCAATTACTACAGAAGCTCCTAAATCCAAAAGCTTTCTGGTAACAGCTTCAACAACTACAGGATGGGTAGTCACTGCCTCTTCAGGTCTCTTTTTCATTAAAAGATTCAGTTTTAAAAATACCTTATCACCTGGCTTAATAAACTGTTCCCAGCCCCCCAATAAAGCTAAACCCCGATCTAGCTGAGCTTCTACTTCTTTTAGCTTATAATTTGAACAGTTTAGTACCGCTACTTTAGACATTTAGTATTTTTTCCTCCCAATTTAACAAAAACCGCTTAATATCAAGACCACTGCTGTAGCCACCTAAATGACCTGATTTTCTAATCACTCTATGACAAGGCACAATAATAGCAATGGGGTTTTTCCCATTAGCCTGCCCAACTGCCCGAACCGCTTTATTATTATCTATCTTGGAAGCGATGTCTTCGTAACTACAGGTTTTTCCATAAGGAACTTCTCTTAATGCCTGCCAGACCATTTTCTGAAATATAGTACCTGCTAAATCTAAAGAACAGGTGAAATTCTGTCTTTGTCCCATAAAATACTCTCTAACCTGCTCTAGAGGCTCCTGAACAAAAGAACCATCTTTTATAAGTACTTTGCCCGGATTCCTATTATTTAATATCTCTATATAATTATTACCCATGGAATTAAGAAAATCTAATGAAACCAATCCTTTAAAACTAGCTGCCAGCCCTAACCTCCCAACCGGACTATCCATATATCCGTAATGCAGTTCTTCCATCTCTACTATCATTCCTTTCCCTATGCTCAAGGCATAAAAATTTATGAAGATAATTCCCAATTCTAAATTCTACATTTTACATTTTACATTCTACATTCTACATTCTACATTCTACATTCTACATTGCTAATTATCCCCGAACGCCATGCGTGCGTCGTTCCCTACAACGTTAACATAATATTATCCCATTGTTAATATATAAAAATAAAGAACCCTTAAAAAAACGGGTTCCTTATCTGTTTTCTTCATTTCTATTTAGGTGTATTAATCAAGATAAGGAAGCTGCCGTTTTATTTTCTGCTGCCAATCCTTAAGTACAGATATCAAGTCTGGTAAATTGAGCTCCTCAAAAATAACCTGTCGGTACTCAACAATGTCAAATTCCTCTAGTTCGGAGAAACGACTATAAATATGACATAAATCATCATAAACATGGGCGGGGAAATAGCTGTACTTAAACTGCAAATCCTGCCAGATGTCAGTATGAGCTTGGGCCCCTTGCTCGACACTCAAATTATATTCCAGCTCACCAATAAGTGCACAAAAGGCATTATACTGCTCCTTCATACTCTCCTGGAGAACAAAAGTCTCCATGAGACGGTTTTTTTGGTTAATTGACCAGGCAGTTATTAGCCCAGCTGTGGTTAAACCCAAAAAAATTACTCCTAATAAAATAATTATAGTTCCAGCTATTTTACCTATCAAAACACCTAATAAGGTCCCAAACAAAGCACATAAGAAAAACAATAAATAAGTTATCCAGTCCACCTTAACAATAACTGCCGTATTTACAAAAAGACCTAAGTCTTTATTCCTTCCGCCTCTTACTCTTCTCACTATCATCCCCTCCTAATTCTGATATTTCGACTAATTAGAGGATAATCCTGCATTTTCTGTAAATTTCGCAGACTATTGTATTTTTCTTGGTTGGTCAATTACTGTTACATAATCCGCACTTGCCCAACCTGTTTTTCCGTTTGTTAATTTAACATTATACCAGCCTGGTTGGCTGTTTAAAATAGTCACCTTTGTACCTCTGGGTACTTTTGTCAAAATAGTATATTGCAGTCCATTGCCACCTCTAATATTTAATATACTAGCAGTAATAGTTCCTGTTTTAACTTGAGGGGATGAATTTATAAGAACATTGGCCATGTTGCTTCGACTTGATTCCAATGGTGATGTATGATTAATAACTAATATTTTTTCTATGCATCCGGCTGTATTTGCTAATAGATTTTTCATTCCATAATAAAAACTTCCGTTTACCTCAGAGTATTTTTGATTAATTCTTAATTGCTTGTCTATTTCATTAACAACTGCATCTTTATAAATTCCATGACCTATATATAAATCTACGTTGGTCCCCTTAACCTCATTTGACCACCATTTTACCAAAGTTTCATAGTCGGCTGCCTTATTTCCTGTTTCCCAATAAATTTGGGGAACTACATAATCAATCCACTGGCTTTTTATCCAAGTCCTAGTATCTGCATAAACAGTATAGTAAGATTGACTACCTGATGTTTCAGAACCTGTAGGATCAGAAATATTATTTTTCCAAATGCCCATAGGGCTTATTCCAAATAATACATTACTATTGATACTTTTAATAGCTGCACTAACTCCCTGAACCATATCATTAATATGCTGTATTCTGCTATTGGCTACTGACCCATCCTTTTCTTCACCTTGGGGAAGGGGATAATTTGATGGATAAAAATAATCATCAAAATGAATTGCATCAACTTTATAATTTCTTATAATTTCTTCCACAGTGAAAATTATATGGTTTTTCACCTCTTGTAATTCCGGATTATAATATAAGGAGTTATTATAGCTAATGACCCAATTAGGATTTAATCTCGCCGGATGATTTTCACTTAGGGTACTTAAATCAGTTCCTGATGTGGTTATTCTAAAAGGATTTAACCAAGCATGAAATGCCATGTCTCTTTTATGGGTCTCTTCAATCATAAAAGCTAACGGATCATAACCCGGGTCCTTTCCTTGAATTCCCGTTAGGACATCAGACCAGGGGTTAATATCAGACTTATATAAAGCATCTGCTTTCGGCCTTACCTGAACCACTACAGTATTGATACCTATAGCCTTCATTTTATCTAATTTCTCTATGTATTCATTTTTTTGAGCAGTTATATCGTTTTTGGTGCCTGGAAAGTCTATGTTAAAAACTGTAGCCATCCACACTGCTTCCATATTTTTCGAGGCTGGGGCTGCCAAAATAGTCGGAGTAAAATAACTAGCTGCAATAATTAAAATAATCATAATATACAATATTTTTTTCAATCACTTTTCCCCCTGACCATAGAGTCTTTTATTGTACCATTTTTTTGTCGATTACCGTTGTATTTTACCACATTATGCACCTTGTAACAAGCGTGTCAAGGGACGGTCCTTTGACACGCTAAGCTCATTACTATACCCCTTCCTCCCCATTACCTGCCTATATTTATTAGATAATAATTCAAAATAGCCGTTGCCCATAAACAAAAAGTCGGCTAAGGTTCCTCAGCTAACCTCAACCGACAATATACTAAAGCGTGTCCCCATGCGCTTTTTATTCACCTTGGTAACCACCCCATTGAACAAATTCTTCGAACGTATTTTTTTTGTTACGAGGTATATTTGCTTCTTTTTTACTTTTTCAACCGTACTTGGAACCTCCTGGGACATTCTATCCCTCCTTAATTACTTTTCGACCGTCCCCCGACACTTCATAGTCATTTGTCAAATTGGGTCAAATTTGGTATCTGACAAATAAATTCATAAAGTTCCTGCAGAGAGCCTCGGTAATCTGGTTGGTAATTAGATGTTCCTCGGTCAATAAGACAGTCGGTAACTAAGTATGTCTGCATTTCTATTGTACCAGCCACCAAATCCTCCTGAACATCATTACCAACCATCAAACACTCTTGTGGAAGTACATCAAGCTTTGAACATACTTCACTAAAATATAGAGGATTAGGCTTACTGAATCTACTATTTTCATAGGTTGTAACTAGCTCCCAATCTATCTGGTCAACACCGGCCCATTCCATCCTGTGCCGTGTAGCCATTTCCGGGAAAATGGGATTAGTGGCTAAAACTACCTTATAGCCTTTAACTACCGCTTGTCCCACAATTTTTTCTGCTAAAGCAGAATGTCCCGCATATTCTTTCAATTGAGGAAATTTATTTGAATAAAACTCTTCAAACATAGGGTACATTTCCTCTTTACCCCGTTCAACCGCAGGCAGAAATTTCCCCATAAAAACCTCTTCATTTGTTAAGGTGCCCGTATTTTTAATCATAGCCTCAGTAGCGCTCATCAATTCCTTAAGGAATCGTTTTGGCTCTACCTTATGGGCAAAAAAGGGACCCAAACTTTCAAAATACTTATGTACGAAAACCTCCAAATCCAAGGGAAGCAGTGTTCCATCAAGATCAAAAAGTATAGCCTTTAGCACCCTTAACACCCCTAGTAATAAAAATATTTGTTCAAGTTCCCTACTATTATAACAGAAAGGATACCTTGCGGGTCAATTTACCCAAATAATTGAGTGTCAATACCCATTCCCGACTGTCTTTATCATTATATTCCCAAAAACCTGTAACTCTGTTTACTCTTAGTACTCTGTTGTCATCACCTGGAAAATTACTGTCTGCAATCTTTATATAGGTATTTTGCAAGCCCTCTATTAGGCAAAATGGTACTACTGTATGGGAATAACTAATTTCCTTCAGATAAATAACGCGCGGCAGCAATACTAAAAGAGGCAGTTCATCCATGTAATCGCTTTTAATTCCCTTTTTTAAAGAAGATAACAAATGCTCGAAAGTAAGAAAATATGTTTGCAAGGCCTGGTGTAGAAAATCTGCCCCCCAGGTTCTTGCTTGTAAAACAGCAATCAAAAAGTCTCTCTCGAAATTTGAATTGTTATAACCATAAAATTCGCATAAAGTGTAGGCGCTAATCCCGGAGCATACTCCTGAAGCTAAGGTTTTTCTTAATATACCCTCAACAATTGTCTGGGGAAACAGCTTCATTTCGATAAATGCCTCTTTTTTAATCTTCAATAAATCAGGTTTATCTAGTTTTAGAGAATAATTTTTTATTTGCCCACCATATTTAGAGGGCCAAAATTCTATCCCCTTGCGGGTCAGATGTTCCATTATCCCCGAACCCCCCAGATTATAAATCCAATAAAAATTGCATAAAAGATGCCACTGAATATCAACGAGGAAGTATATAATGTCTTATTACTATGCAACTTCCAGATTATTATCATTATTGAGGCAATAACAAGCATTCCGCTTAATAAAGCTATGCCGTTTAACTGCCAAGGCGTAAATAACATCCCAAAAGCAGGAATAACCGAGCTTTGAAAAACCATAGCTCCAGTGATGTTTCCCAATGCTAAAGTATCCTTTCTTTGGGCTATCCAAATAACACTATTAAACTTTTCCGGTAATTCAGTAGCAATAGGAGCTATAACTAAAGCCAAAATCATTGAGGAAATTCCCATAATATCCGCCAAAGAGTTTATTCCTTGAACAAAGAAGTTAGCACCCCAGATTATTAAGCCTAAGGCAGCGAGAACCTGAAATATAATCGGGAATATCCCAGGTTTACACCAGAACCAGCAGTAAAGAGGCTTTAAATCATCCCCAGCCAATTGCCCTCCAGATTTTAAAGTTACAATGACATAGCTAAGATATGCCAGCACTAAAGCTACAGCGGTTACTTGATGCACTATGGCTCGCTCACTAAGGGATACCGCAAGAGCTAAGCTGTACATTATTACAAAGACACTCAAATCTCTTGTTATAATCTGGGTATCTACACTTAATATCCGAACTCCTCGCCCCCTCCAAGTAAAGCACCTAGCACTGACTCCGGTAAAAAATAACGCAAGGGTTCCTAGCATAAATGGCGCACCTAAAATAGCCCCGATACCTATATGGGATGTATTCGGTTCCTGCGAAAAGAGTATGGCCACAATAGGAATAATAGACTCGGGCAACGCTGTCCCAACAGCAGCTAGAATGCTTCCCACGGCACCTTCTGATAAGCCTAGCCGATAGCCTAGCCACTCAATACCATTTGTAAAAAATTCCGCTCCAATTAATATAACCAACAGCCCAATTAATAGTTCTATTAACAACTATCCCACCACCCAGTTAAGCCATGATTTGTACTTTATATGTATATTAAATGGGTGGCAGGAAAATGCATTCAGGAAGCAAGAAGCATGAGGCAAGATGCAGGAAACCAAAAAAGCCGCCCTAAAAGCGACTTTTAATAACGTAACACTGATTAATACGGCCATAGTATCTCGATAGAATGGCATCAGATGAATGGCAGTTTATTCCAATGCATCCCTAAAGCTAGACCTTTGAGCAGATGCATCCATTAATCTTCACTTGCCTCGGATGCATCCTAATATCTCAACCCAATAGCTAATTCCTTTTATCGGCGTTACGGTAGCACGATCGCACGTTAAGGAAACTACCCTTTCCTGATCACACGCTTCCCTAGCAAACTAGCCCGCCAGCCACTAGCCACTATTTCTAGTATGTCAACAATTCCTCACCTTGTTGGTTAGCAGTATTTTTTTCCATATATGAATCATAAAAAGTTTCATCAGGGTTACTGAGAGTTCGATACCTAGGCTTAAAGAGTTTTTCATCCCCTAAACGAACAATAAATTCTGCTGCAGCTAACCCAAAAACAGCTTGGATAAAAAAGTTGCTTAAGCTGTCACGAGGTCTAACTATGGAAAAACCTGTTCCTCCTAGCCGACTTAGAAATCCATAAATTAAAGTCCAAGCTGAGCTCCCCAAACTCCAGCCCTTGAGTAGGTGATTATCTCTACCTGTAGCAGAAAAAATATATACTAAAAGTATTCCTAGTTTACAAGCAATACAAAAATCAGCTACCACTCCCAGAGTTGAACCAAGTAGTTTTTTCGTCTTTTTTTTAGGAATAAACATGGCTGAAGCCTTATCTGGGGCAGTAATATTTGTTAGCTTTAATTCCTTAAATAAATAAGACAGACCCTGTTTTACTACATTAGCAAGTATTCCTGCCACAATTCCTAATGTTATTCGGTCCTTTATTTTTTGCATCAAGTTCACTCCTCATTATCATATCTTACTGCTGCATCAATTAGTACTTCATCAACCCTTTGCTCTAGCCCTACTAAGCCTACAATACCCGGATCATTTTTATAAGCTAGGTATAGACTGATAAATTCCTGTGCACCTTCTTCGGTGTAGGGGTCTAAAAATGACCTAAGAACACTCTCATAATCAGCCCGTGGAATACATAGAAACTTATGTTTGACTGTGAAAAATGGTTCTTTTGTTTCCTCACATACCCGACTAAAATCCAAAAAAATCCCACCTAGTGTTTTTTCTTAGTATACAGCAGATGGGATATTTTGATACTTGTTATAATCCCTTTATTTTAACAAATTTCCTTCCAAAAACTGCAAATCCCTTTCAATAGGTTCCCCTAAATAAATATGACCGCTAAGTGATTCTACTTCTTTACCCTCAACTAAAAACTGTACTTTTGTTACATCAGGTAACTCAGTGAGGGTGTTAACAACAGCATATACCGCTAAGATTTCCCCCATAGAACCGACTGCACCATGAATATTCTCAGAAAAGTCCACTGTTGCCAAACCTGTTTCGGCATCAAATTTATAGGCTAACAGTTTAGTACCCTCGGGTATTACATTTAAGGTATCATCCAGGGACTGAGAACCCTTGATTAGCTCCCCTATTAAAAGTTGACCATTCTCTGCACTAGGTTCTCCACTAATTGAGCGGGGTTCTTTACGCAAATAACCGTCTTTAGTCCCAAAGTAAAGAGTAACTACACTCTCTTCAGGTTCTTGTATTTCCTCTATATTTAATTCCTCTTTAGCATTACTGTTATCCTCTTCATTTCCCTCTTTACTCGAACAACCGACAACACTTGCTGTTAAAAATATGACTAAAAGTATCGCCAAAATTTTTTTCATCTTTCTCCCTCCAAAAATTGTATTGTTTGTCCTAAACCTTAATTCGCCATTATCCATTTTTTTCCTGCATTTTTTATTAAGGTTTCTTTTCATTATTATAGACGTCAATAATTCTATTTTCGTTCCACATAAATACAAAAACATTATTTTATCTAATGAAGTTTTTTTTCCTTTTTATGATTTCGCTTAGTCTTATCCTCTCTTTCCACCAAATATATATCACCATTAGAGCTCAAGCTAGCATAAAAAACCTCTTGAAAAGAATTGATATTTCGCTTTTTCAATTCTTTATCAAGCCAATCTATGCTTAGATTAGCATCCTCTAAACCTTTAACATTAATTTCTTCATCGTCAATTAAGGTCAAGGGAAGCCCGTCATAATCGGTCCTTATTTGCAATGCATCAGCACATAATGGTTTTTTTTGGGGCTTTAAAGATACCGTAAGCTGACCTGATGTTTCTAAAACTGCAAATTCTACATCGGCAATATTAAATACATCTCGCTCCCGCAACTGAGTTAATAGATCATCGATATTATATCGTGCTTTGCGCATTTCATTTTGCTGGATTTTTCCATTGGCGATCAAAATATTTGGAATTCCATATATTATTCTCCTGAATGCATTACTCTTTAAACACAATAGCGAAAGGCTAATCTGGGCTAATGTCAGAATAGCTATAGGTAAAATCCCCCGAATTAAAGGTATTCTTAAGTCACTTAAAGGAATAGCGGCTAATTCTGCAATTACTATGGCTACCACAAAATCTATGGCAGATAGCTGCCCCATCTCCCTTTTACCCATTATACGCATAAAAATAATAAGTAAAAAGTAAATAATTATAGTTCTAATTACTAATTCCAGCATAAAACCACTCCCATGATGTTAAATTTAGTAATTTGCTTTATAATTATTATGTACCATTTAGAGGTATAAAATTAAAAAGAGGGGGGCGCAAATGTGCTTGGAGTTGCTTATGTCTTAGTAATTACTTCCGTTATCCTAAAAGCTTATGGTTTATTTCTTTTAGCAGGCAAAAAAGATAAACCTATTGAAGAACGGAAAAAAACTTACCGCTATTTTAATAAGATAGCAAATATTTCTCTAGCTGGGGGGGTTATTATTCTAGCTATTAAATGGTATATGTAAAAAAACCTGCTCAGCAGGTTTTTTTGTGCTACAGTGCTACAGGGAAACCAAGGTTAAGATTTCGCTCATTTATTCGCTAGGTTAAGGTTGAGAAAGCAAACTTCCGTAATCTCTAATCTATCTCAGCCAGCCTTAGCCTTAGCCTTAACCTCAACCTTATGTTCACAGATATTCCTTCGGAATTTCCTCACCCTTTATTACTCTTAATCCACCTGAAGCAAGTGCTTCCATTTCGCCTTCACCTGGGTAAACTACCACAGGGCCCAAGAATTCTACCCTCTCTCTAATCCAATCTGTAAATATTTTAGAGTAAGCAATCCCACCGGTAAGGACTATGGAATCAAGCTGTCCTTTTAAAACAGCAGCACAGCTTCCTATTTCTTTAGCAATTTGGTAAGCCATTGCCTCATAAACCAATCGGGCTTGCTGATTACCTTGAGTTATCATTTTTTCTACTTCCACGGCATCATTAGTACCTAAATAAGCCATCAAGCCGCCATGCCCTACTATACTCCTATAAATCTCTTCCTCTGTTTTCGATCCATTTAGGCAGATTTTAACCAAATCACCTATCGGTACACCACCTGAACGTTCAGGTGAAAAAGGCCCTTCACCATTCAACGCATTGTTTACATCTACAACCCGCCCCTTCATATGTGCCCCCACAGATATGCCCCCACCAATATGTGCAATAATTAGATTGCATTCTTGATATGCTTTACCTAATTCTTGGGCAACCAAGCGGGCAACAGCCTTTTGGTTTAGAGCATGGAAGATACTCTTGCGTTCTATTTCCGGCATTCCTGTAATACGTGCTATTGGTGCCAGCTCATCAACAACTACAGGGTCAACAATAAAGGCGGGCACCTGAATACTTACAGCAATTTCCGAGGCTATTAAAGCCCCCAAGTTACAGGCATGTTCATTTTTTGCATTTTTTAGGTCCTCTAGCATTTGAGAGTTTACTCCATATGTCCCACCGGAAATAGGTTTTAAAAGGCCACCCCTCCCTACTACACAGTTCAGGCTTTGGATAGGAATATTATTTTTTTGTAATTCACCAATTATTAGGTCTTTCCTAAACTGAAATTGGTCAGCAATCCTATCATACACCTCTAGTTCCTCATTACTATGACGCAAAGCAGCCTCAACAAGAACACTTTCATTTTCATAAACTGCTATTTTAGTAGAAGTGGACCCAGGGTTAATGACCAATATTCTATATATCTGCATAATAATTCCTCCGTATTCTATGAAAAACTAGCAAGTTTTGCAAGCTAATAGACTTAAAGCGATAGAATTTAGCTTTGAAATATATGTATCTGCTCTAGATGTTAAGACTATCGGTGCTTTAGCACCTATAATGACCCCCGCTACCTCAGCCTTACCTAAATATATTATTGCCTTATAAGTCATATTACCTGCTTCAATATCGGGACACAATATTATGTCGGCATTACCAGCTACAGGGCTCTTGATCCCCTTGTGCCGAGCTGCCTCTAGTGATACCGCATTATCTAAAGCTAGTGGACCGTCAATTATTGTTCCTTTAATTTGTCCCCTCTGGCTCATTAAGGTTAATATGGCAGCATCTACGGTTGCCGGCATATCAGGATTTACAGTTTCTACTGCGCAAACTGGAGCAACTTTTGCAATTTCAATACCCAAGGCCTGGGTAACCACTAAGGCATTATTAATTATTTTGACCTTTTCATTTAACCCGGGGGCTATATTCATTGCTGCATCAGTAAGCACCAATAGCTTTTCATAACTAGGACTTTCAAAAACTGCTACATGACTTAGTATTCTGTCAGTCCTTAGGCCTATCTCTTTATCTAAAATAGCCTTTAAAAATGGTGATGTACCCACTAACCCCTTCATAACAATATTTGCCTGTCCGGAGCTAACTAAGGCTACTGCTTTTCTTGCAGCCAAATCAGCCTGGGTTTCATGCTCAATTCTTACACCATTAAGATTAAATCCTACATTATGGGCTGCTTCTCTTATAGCTTTTTCGTCTCCAACTAGAATGGGCTCTGCTAATCCTAACTCTCTAGCACCTTTAATAGCTTTAAGCACTTCTTCATCTTGAGCTACGGCTACAGCAATATATTTTTGTTCCTGCATACTAAGTACTTTCTCTTGAATTTCTTTAAATGATTTCATTTATTTGGACCTCCCGCAAAATGGTTTAAAACTTATTCTTAAGACCGTTAATCTAATTCAATTTTTCACATGATAAATCCTGCTAATTTTCTAAAAGTCGACAAAAAGACCCAAGCCTCCACTTTGAAGGTTTAGGTCTTTTTGTGGGAAATACTTGCAATTAGTTTTTTTTTAATGTTGGCCTTGTAGTCGCCTTTTCCCTATTTTTAATACCAGATTTGCCATAATGTTCTTCTCATCTGCTGATGCTATTTCCCACATTTCACTCATCAATGCTTCCTCAGGCGTATCAGGTTTAACAAATTTGGCCATTAAATTACCTACACTAATCATTCCCTTAACCATTAGTTCATCGTTAACACCGTGCTTATTGCCATCTTCAATAACAGTTGCCAGTTCATGCGGGAAATTAACGGGCCTATCTTTTTGTTTCAATTTCAGTCACCTCCTGTAAAATTATATTTCCCTTGCCCTGTAAAACATATGCAATTTTTAAATAACTTTTTGTTTACGCAACTAAATATATAATTATTTTTCGCCCAATTTTTTATAACTGTCATATTTGCCTTCGCTTAAGAATATCCTTTCCTTTAAAAGAGAATTAATACTCAATTGTCTTTTCTTTTTATATGGTATAATAATATAATCTATGTGATTTTTTAGCTTAATTATCATCACAAGTCGAGTGGAGGAATAAAATGACTTATAGAAGGATGGCAAAATATTATCTTCTAAGATTTTTTCGTATTGCCACTAGTCCTTTTTCGGCGGCAGGAGGATTTGCCTGTGGTACTGTAGTACATTTTCACTTGACTTCCGGCTTTGGCCTGCCTCTAGCCCTTTTTTTAGCTAAACTAACCCGCACAAGCTGTATGGCAAGTTCTCTGGCCTGGGCCTTAACTATGCCACTTGTACCTGTTATGTTTTATCTAAATTTCCTCACCGGTGATCTAATACTACGACAAACTACTCCGGAGATCTTACTTGCTATTAGAGACTTAACAACTCTAAAATTTTCCCGCCTATTGGAAATTGGCAAAGCCTTTATTATTGGCGGAATACTTAATACTTTCTTAGGTCTAATTATTCTTTGGTTTTTAGGCTTTCTGTTTTTAAAAAAATACAGAAACCCAGCCCTGAACTTCGTAAAAAAATACTTATAAAAAAATCCGGTAGCTATTGCTCCGGATTTTTCACACTATATCAGGCCTTAGCCTTTTGGCCTCTCCTAAATAAACATGCTTTATTTCCTTTTCTGTGACCCTTTCTACTTGTATTAATACCCTAATGCATCGTGGCAGCGACCCATTAACATCCATTTCCTGCAGGCACATCATCGGCGACATAGTCAGCCCCATATCTCGAGCAGCCTCCGCAGGATAGGCTGATTTTAAATCGCCAGTAGCAGTAAAAAAAATGCAAATAATATCTGCAGGCTCGATGCTATTAGCCTTAATCATCTCTTTTAAAAGCGTCTTTGTTGCACTATATATTGCATTCGGCTCATCATCCTTAACATCAATTGCCCCTCTTATACCCTTAATAATATAAATTCTCCTTTCGTCTTGCGTTTTTCGTCATTCGACTATAGTCTATGGTCTATTTTACATTCTACATTCATATGTTCCTTGGTCTATCCAAGCAGTCTTTTATAGTTTGTGGAGTTATGCCTCTTATAATTTCTACCTGTCCTATTTTTCGCGGCAGTACAAAAACAAGTTCCTTTTTTCTTACCTTTTTATCAAGGTATAGACTTTCTAGAATTAAATCCATTGAAACATCAGGCATCTCAACAGGTAAACCTAACTTTCTCAAGAGAATCTCTAACTTCTCAACAATTTGCACAGAACACATTTCAATATAAACAGCAATTTTTGCCGCATAAACCATTCCTATAGCTACCGCTTCTCCATGGCGGTAAATCTTATATTCTGTAACCTTTTCCAAAGCATGACCGATAGTATGACCGAAATTTAGCATAGCTCTGATACCCTGCTCTTTTTCATCCTGTCCTACAATTTCCGCCTTTATTTGGCAAGAACGGCCAATTATCTCCCGTACTACATCCAAATCTCTGTTTTTTATATGTTGAACATTCTCTTCTAGATAGGCAAAAAATTCCTCATCCCAGATTGCTCCATACTTTACTACCTCTGCCAAGCCAGCAATCCATTCTCTTTCAGGTAGAGTATTTAAAGCCTTTAAGTCAGTCCATACTCCCAATGGCTGGTGAAAAGCCCCAATCATATTTTTACCCAAAGGATGGTTTACTGCGACCTTTCCGCCCACACTGCTATCCACCTGAGCTAATAAAGTAGTAGGTAACTGTACCAGATCAATTCCCCGCTGATATATACTAGCCGCGAAGCCGGCCAGATCTCCTATTACTCCGCCTCCTAAAGCTGCAATTACTGCATCCCGATTAAAACCTGCCTCTAATAGTATAGTTAAAATATTCTCTGCTTCCTGCCAGGTTTTATATTCTTCACCATCAGGCACTAGATAGACCAAAACATCAAAACCCTGTGCAATTAAGCCTTCCTTAACCTGCTGACCATAATAACCATATACGATGCTGTTACTGACTATAATTATCTGACGCCCCTGAACAATCTCATTTAGCTGGTGTGGGAAATCCGCTAAAATATTGTTACCTATTTTAATATCATAGCTCCTATGCGATACCTTAACCTTTATAGTTAGAACTTGCGGCATTGGCCATTCCCCTTTTTTCTAATTGCCAAAGAATCTCTGCAACTATATTTTCCACATGTTTTTCCGATGTATCAATATATAAGTCGGCACATTGATAATAAGGCTCCCTCTTTTTTAAAAGATTATTAATAATTTTCAAGGGATCATCCACAGCTAATAAGGGTCTTGATTTATCACAGCGCACCCTATCTAAAATATCCTCTGGCTTTGCCCTTAAGCAAATTATTAACGCCCACTTTTTTAGACAGGATATATTATCCTCATTCAAAACCACACCGCCTCCGGTAGCAATTACACTTTGCTTTAACCAAGATACAGTTTGGACTATCTCACTTTCTTCTTTTCTGAAATATTGCTCACCATATTTATGAAATATTTCAGCAATAGCTATACCAGTTTTTTTTTCAATCATTTTATCTGTATCCACAAAATCCCAGCCTAAGCCTTCGGCCAGGGAAATCCCAACAGATGTTTTCCCAGTACCCATAAAGCCTATTAAGGCTATATTATTCAATACCTACACCTGCCTTAAATAATTATAATAATTATCATAACTATTTTTAATCTCCCGCAAATTATCCCCCGAAAATTTTTCTAAAAAACTCCGTGCAATTTCAAAAGCAGTCATCCCGACCGCCACAATGGCAGCAGCAGGTACTGCACAGTTATCAGAACGCTCAATAGAAGCCAGATAATTTTCCTTGCTGAAAATATCTACGCTTTTTAACGGCTGATAAAGGGTGGGGATTGGCTTCATGGCTGCTCGCAAGATTATTGTCTCTCCATTAGATATCCCACCTTCGATACCACCACTATTATTGGACAGATGGTAAAAACTCCTTGCGCTATTATAAGCGATTTCATCATGGACTTGAGAGCCTGGTATTTTAGCCGAATTAAATCCCAAACCTATTTCCACACCTTTAATGGCTGGGATGCTCATTAAAGCCTGAGCTAAACGACCGTCCAAACGCCGGTCCCAATGCACATGGCTTCCTAAGCCTAAGGGAACATTAAAAGCTGCGACCTCAATAATCCCACCTAGGGAGTCGCCTTTGATCTTAGCTTCATCAATAGCTTCAATCATTTTCCCCAATACCTTTTCATCAGTGCAGTAGAGTTGGGTTTCATATAATTCTTCTGTTAATCTATTATAATCTGCCTGTGCTTCTACATCACCAATTCTAATTACATGACCAAGGATGTTAATTTTAAATACATTAAGAAAAGCCTGAGCAACAGCCCCTACAGCTACCCTTACTGCAGTTTCCCTGGCACTAGCCCTCTCTAGAGTATTTCTGATATCTGTGTATCCATATTTCAAGGTTCCGGCTAAGTCGGCATGACCAGGTCTCGGTTTGGTAACTCTAAGTTCCCCAATATTTGCCCCTTCTTCCACTCCCATGATATCTTGCCAATTTTGCCAATCCTTGTTTTTTACTTGTAAAGTAATGGGGCTCCCCAGTGTTTGGCCGTTTCGTACACCAGATAGGATTTCAACCTGATCCTGCTCGATTTCCATTCGTTTGCCACGGCCATAACCCCCTTGCCTTTTTCTAAGTTCATTATTAATAAAACCTTGTGCAATAGGAACCCCTGCGGGGAAGCCTTCAATTATTGCCGTTAAAGCCTGACCATGGGACTCCCCAGCAGTTAAAAAGCGAAGCATAGGATACCATCTCCTCTTTAGTTACTAGTTACTGGTGACTTGTAAGACGTGCATGTGATGCCTCACGCAGATTAACTTAATATTAGCTGCATCCTAGAAAACTGTCATTCATCCAATGCCAGGGATTTTTCCAGTAAGTCTCTTAACCCTTCAAAAGGTGGTTCAATTCCCGTCCAAAGCTTAAAGGACAATACACCTTGATGTATAAGCATTCCTAAACCGTTTAAAACTTCACAACCCCGCAAGCTAGCTTCCTCTAATAGTTTTGTCTTCAGCGGATTGTATATCAAATCAACCACCAACTGACCCTGATCTAACCACTCCATATTTATGGGTGGAGCTGCATTAATTTTAGGCTCCATTCCCAGGGGAGTAGTATTAATGATAATATCTGCCTTACTTATAGCATCCTGTAGCCCACGGTCTTCCCATAACATTACTCCAACCTTAGCCCCTACCTTAGCTGTGATGTTGTTTCTAATATCATTAGCTCTTGGTAAACTGCGATTAACGATAGCAATTTCTTCAGTGCCATTAAGGGCTAATGCTGTACATACAGCCCTAGCAGAGCCTCCAGCTCCAAATATTACGGCTCTTTTAGCATAAGGTCGCCAGTCTTTTTCCATGAGTAAGGAGTTTATAAAACCCTTACCATCCGTATTATCTCCCCGAAATCCCTGTTCACTGCAGATTAAAGTGTTAACAGCCCCAATTAGTCTAGCTTCCTCACTAATATCTATTAAATAATCCATAATCAACTCTTTATAAGGAATGGTAACATTAGCACCTAAGAAACCTAGGGACCACAAACCAATAACAGCTGACTCTAGGTCCTTTTCGTTCACTTCTAGGGGAATATATACATTATTTAAACCGGCAATTCTAAATAAGTAATTATGCATAAGGGGTGAGAGAGAATGCCCTAAAGGGCTGCCTAAAATTGCGATTGGTCTTGTGCTACCACTTATATTCATTAATCAACCCTCACTAAGGCACCTATACTTTCTAGGCTAGCAGCAAATTTGGGGAAGGAAACATTAACAATATCGGCATTGTTAATTACAGTTTCACCGTGAGCCTTAAGACCCGCCACAGCTAGAGCCATAGCTATACGGTGGTCATGATAGCTTGCACAAGTAGCACCTTTTAATGCTTTACCTCCAAAGATTTTCAATCCATCGGGTAGTTCTTCAATACGGGCTCCCATTTTAGTTAACTCTTTAGCTATAGCTGTTAAACGGTTACTTTCTTTAACCTTAAGTTCCTCGGCGTCTCTGATTTCAGTCACACCCGAAGCGCAAGCCGCAAGAACGGCAATAACCGGTATTTCATCTATTAAGCGGGGAATCATTGCTCCTCCGATAGAAATTCCCTTTAAACTGCTGCTTTCCACCCTTACATCACCTGTAATTTCACCATCTAAGTTTGCTTTATTAATGACTGTTATTTTTGCTCCCATTTGGGACAAAATATCAATTATACCGCTGCGGGTAGGATTTAAGCCCACATTTCTTATAGTCAATGCTCCTTCAGGAACAATGGCGCCTGCAGCTAAAAAGAATGCTGCAGAGGAAATATCACTGGGTACCTTTATCTGCCGCCCCAATAAAGTTGGTCGACCTTTGACCCTAGCTGTGTTTTCCCCTTCCTCTACTTGGGCACCGAAAGCTCGTAGCATGAGCTCTGTATGATTACGGGATTTTGCCGGTTCTGTCACCTCAGTCCAGCCATCAGCATAAAGGCCGGCTAAAAGCAAAGCTGATTTAACCTGGGCACTAGCTACAGGTGTCGAATACTCTAATTTTTTAAGCTTTCCCCCTTTTATTGCAAGAGGAGCAAGAGTAGCATTTTTTCTCCCCATAATTTCTGCGCCCATGCAGATAAGAGGTTGAGTAATACGTCCCATAGGTCTTTTCCTAATAGAACTATCACCAGTAAGAAAGGTAGTAAAGCTTTGGCCGGCCAAGATACCAGTCAACAGGCGAATGGTAGTGCCTGAATTGCCTACATCTAAAACATCCCCTGACTCCTCTAGCCCATCTAATCCCTTACCATGAATCCGTACTTTTCCTTCCGTTAATTCAATAGATATTCCCAGCTTCCGAAAACATGCAATAGTGCTTAAGCAGTCCTCTCCCATGAGAAACCCGCTGACCTCTGTAGTTCCCTGTGCTAATGCACCCAGCATTACAGCGCGGTGGGAAATTGACTTATCTCCGGGAACAGTAATTGTACCCTCTAGTTTTAGAGTTTCTTGAATTCTTAAATCCACCTGTTCACCTACTTTCTGACTTTTACTACATATCCTTCATATCGGAGTACTTTATGAGCCTTATCTCTAGAAGTAATATCCTTAAATCCCAAACGTATAGTACCTCCATCACCCTCTCGCACCCTCATAATTTCGATATCTATTATATTGATATTCTCTGCTCCTAATAGATTAGCGAGATTACCAATTATTCCAGGTTTATCAGGAACCGTAACCACTATTTCGTAAATTTCTGGTAATATTCCTCTAATTTTGGCAGGAACTTTATTCCTTTCTTGTTGGGCCTTACGAAAAAAGTTTAAGATATCTTCTCGTTTTTGATGATAAATAGCTTTTTCAATATCATCTAAGGCAGAGCGAAATAAACCGATAGTTTCCAACACGCTTTGCCCATTATGCAAAAGTATATCGCACCACATTTCCGGTTGGCTGTCGGTAATCCTTGTTAAATCTCTGAATCCGCCGGCTGCTAGTTTAAACACTCCGCCCTGTTCTTCCTCTAAAAGACCTACTCCATTTACTAAGGAGGCAGCTATGACATGGGGTAGATGGCTGACTGCAGCTACTTTTAAATCATGTTCATATGGTGAAAGTTTTAGAATCCTAGCCCCGATGAGACTTATTATTTCCTCTAGTAGTTGAATAGATTTGCTGCACGTCTCGGGCAGAGGAGTCAAAATATATACTGCATTTTCAAACAAGTAAGGGTCCGCACCTGTAATCCCATGGGTTTCCGAACCAGCCATAGGGTGACCCGGTACATAATGAATATCGTTTGGAAGAAGGCTGGCTACTTTGTTTATTACTTCCTTTTTAGTACTTCCCACATCGGTTATAATACAACCGGCCTTAAGATGAGGTGCAATTTCAGAAAAAACCGTGGAGATGGAAGATACGAAAGTAGCAATGATGACTAAATCGGCAGCCTTCACTCCCTCCTGTAAATTCTGGGTTCCCCAATCAATACATTGAGTTTCCAATCCTATTTCTATAGTATTGGAACTAATATCCACTCCGCAAACATTTATTTCCGGAATAACTCTTTTGAGAGCCATGCCCCATGAGCCACCGATTAGACCAAGCCCAATAATAGTAATATTTTTTATTTGTCCAGATACCCCAATTCAACTTCCTCCTTTAATAATCAGTTCCATAACATCCCAAAACCTTTACAAACCTGCATATTTTTTTTAAACGTTCCACGACGTCCTTTTTTTCTCCCAATAAGTCTGCCCTGCAATCCAGAAAAAAGAGATAGTCCCCTAGCTCTCTTTTAGTTGGTCGGGATTCAATTTTCGTCAAGTCTATTTGTTCCCTAGCAAATTCACCTAAAATTTCATGGAGCACTCCTGGTATATTTTCATTTACAGCCAAACAAAGAGATGATTTTTCAGGCGTTTTAAAAGAAAAGCTCTTTTTACCCACAACTAGAAAGCGGGTTTTGTTGCCAGGGAAATCGCTTGCATCACTATTTTTAACATCTAGGCCATATTCCCTAGCAGCGCTGAGAGAACCTAAAGCCGCTCCCCCCCCTGCTGACTCCTTTACTAATAGTGCTGCTTGGGCAGTACTTTCCATAGGAATGCAACTGGCATTAGGAAAATTATCTAATAAAAATCTGCGGCACTGAGCTAAAGCCTGGGGATGAGAATAAATAAAGCGAATTTTTTCCTTATCACCTTCTAAGGTAAGAAGGCAATGCTTGATCTCTAAAACTAATTCCCCTTGAATAAATAAATTTACCTCATTGGCCAACATATCCAAGGTAACATTCACTGTTCCCTCAATAGAATTCTCTACGGGCACCAAGCCTAATCCAACTTCTTGTTTATCTACTCCCAATAAAACATGGGGAATAGAAGGTAATGACTTTAAAGCATCGATAGCATAAGTGCTTTGAAACTTGTGGGCAGCCTGCTCAGAAAATGTCCCTGGGGGGCCTAGATACCCTAATACTAACGGAATAGACATCTTTAACCTTCAGTACCAGTCTTATCTAGATTTAATGTCCCCTGAAGGTTTCTGCCCATTACATTTGCAACTTGCTCTAGTTCTCCCATGAGCTGAAAATACTTTTCTGGCATTAAGGATTGGGGCCCGTCACATAAAGCTTCCTTTGGATCGGGATGTACTTCAATAATTAAACCATCAGCTCCCGCAGCAATTGCAGCTTTTGCCATAGGATTAACAAGCCGCCATTTGCCGGTTGCATGACTTGGATCAACAATAATAGGCAAATGAGTTAAGTGTTTTATAACCGGCACTACAGATAAATCCAAGGTATTACGGGTATATGTTTCAAAGGTTCTAATACCCCGTTCACATAAGATAACCTGGTGATTGCCTGCCGCTAAAATATATTCAGCTGCCATTATCCATTCTTCAATAGTTGCTGATATGCCACGCTTTAGCATTACCGGTTTGCTGCTTTTACCTACTTCTTTTAATAAAGGGAAGTTCTGCATATTACGGGCGCCAACCTGTATGATATCCACATAATTAGCTACTATCTCTACACTTCTGGTATCCATTACTTCACTAACAACTAAAAGACCAGTTTTCTCCCGAGCCTCGGCTAAATACTCTAGACCTTTTTCCTCTAAACCCTGGAAAGCATAAGGTGATGTCCGTGGCTTATACGCCCCACCACGCATAATCTTAGCCCCGCCATTCTTGATGATTTGTGCAGTCTCTAAAAGCTGTTCTCTGCTCTCAACGGCACATGGACCAGCCATAACCTGTAATTCTTGACCACCGATTGTTACATCACCAATCTTAATTACCGTATCTGTATTGCGAAACTCGCGGCTGGCTAATTTATAGGGTGAAATAATAGGAATAACCTTTTCCACCCCATCTAGTGCTTCTAAAGCTAAATTTTCTTTTTGAGTTTTATCTCCTAGAACACCAATGATAGTCCGTTCTACACCCTGTGAGATATGCAGAGAAAATCCTCTGCCCTTAAGAAATTCCAATACCTTTTCTAGCTTCTCCTGATTAGCACCATTTTCCATTACAACAATCATCATAAATACCTCCCTAAAATTATTCGGTAGATAGTGAGGATACTCCTTTGCCTTTGTTAAGACTAAAAAAGGTTAAAAAAAACACTCCTAATAGGAGTGTGCCTTTTGCTATCACCCTACCATTCTACCATCCTACCATTATAAAGATTTTAAACCCACAGCTAAAATACTTCCTACCATTCTACAATCAACTGTTTAGGTATTTGATATAGTATACAACTTTTGATTTACAATTGCAATAATTGAAAATATTTAATCGTATAATTTTAATTGATCTTTATATTATTTAACAAGTAAAGGATTTTCTCAATTTGTGCCGAATATATTTCAAATTGCTTATTGGCTAAACTAGTGCGTCAGACAACTACTCACTGGTCTACCTTACGCGTCTGACAGTACTATAGGGGAAAAATATTGCGTCTGACACAGATGTTTCCCGCCTCTTATCTATAGACTATCGACCATCGACTATCGACTTAAATGAGGTGTTATTATGTTCACTCCAAATCCTTATCTAGCTTTAATAATTGGAGTTCTTGGTGTTTCCAGCTCTGCTATCTTAGTAAAGTTCACTGCTGCCCCACCTGTAGTCATAGCTTTCTACCGGATGCTTTTTACCCTCCTGATGCTGCTGCCTTTTACTATAAAAAATAATGCTCAGGATTTCCGTTTCTTTACTAAAACTCAATATTTACTGACGTTTGTATCTGGTCTTTTTTTATCACTTCATTTTGTGAGTTGGTTTACTGCTTTAAGATATACTTCGGTAGCTAGTGCTACGGTTCTAGTTGATACACATCCTTTATTTGTCCTTTTCTTTGGTTATCTTTTGTGGCGTGAAGTTTTCCCACTCAAAGCTTACTTAGGAGTATTGGTAGCCTTATTAGGTATTATTATCCTGAGCTGGGGCGACCTTCATTTAGGGATAGATAACTTAAAGGGTGACCTACTTGCAATAGTTGGAGCCTTTACAGTTGCAGGATACTATCTGTGTGGCAGGCACCTAAGAAAAACTATGGATATTCTTCCCTATACTATTTTAGTGTATGGTTTTAGTGGTCTTTTACTTCTTATTGCCGTTGGGGTGATGGGCTATCCCCTGTTTGGCTACTCGCTCAAAGATTATTCTGTATTTATTTCCTTAGCTTTTTTCTGCACTATTTTGGGTCACTCAATATTAAATTGGGCTTTAAAGTTTCTGCCTACTGCTTCAGTCTCAATTAGTGTTCTGGGGGAGCCGGTAATTGCTTCAGTATTGGCCTTTTTCATTTTTAAAGAGAGCTTAACACTACAACAGCTCTTTGGCAGCATCTTAATTTTAAACGGCATTTTTTATTTTGTTCGGTATCAGGCGGCGCCTGCGGCGAAAGGTTGAGGCTGAGGTTGAGAATAAGACTAAGATTAAGATTCCGCTTCACTAGACTCAAAAACAAAAATCTAACGAAACGAAGTGGAGTGTAATCTTTTTTCTGTAGCTCTGTAGCTATAGCACTAGTGGTTTCCCAGGTCCTACTTAACCTTAATCTTAACCTAGCGAACGTAGTGAGCGGAACCTTAACCTTAGTAATGCTTGCATTACTATTCTTCTATTAAATAAGCCGGCGGGGCTAGGAATTGGCCCGTATTGTAATATGTACCCCTAGCTACTGCAACCTTTTCCCCTTCTTTGTTATTTATTAGGCCCTCAGTAACAATTATCTTTTTACCTAATTTAACTACTTTGCCTATGGCAATTAAATTATCACTTTTTAGTACAGGCTTTAAATAATTTATATTAGCCTCAACGGTCACACAGTTAATATTTTGAGTTCGAACAGCTATTCCCATAACGGTGTCCAGTAAAGAAAATGTTACTCCGCCATGCACGGCTTCCATAGAGTTAAGGTGCTCCTTTTGAGTTGGCAGCTCCATAACGGCCTCCCCGGGAGCTAACTCCACAATATACATATCTAATAAGTTATGGTACGGACATTCTTCATTTTGGGTTAATATTGTACCAAACAATCTGCAGTCCAAACCGTTATTCTTCGGTTCCCGGAAAAACATAATCTCCTCAACTCCTTTTAATCGCCAAAGGCGATTGCGTCTATTCGTGAGCGAGTGAGCTCGTGAGCGCGCAAGCCTAAGATATTTAATTAGTGTCCTTATATAAAAGTAATGTTTGGTTTATTGGCATAAACAAAAGACCGAAAGTAGCTTGAATGTAACCGTTCAAAAACAAGTATAACTAAGCCTCTTTAAAGTTCCAAAACCGTATCGTATAAAGTAATAATTTGAGGATTTGGGCTTTAAGGGAACGATTACTCATTCAAGGCAAGAGACAAGATATAAGAGACATGAATAGATTCTTATCTTGCATCTTGCATCCTGTCTCCTGCTTCCTGCCACCTGTAGGAGGTGTGTCCCCTTTCCTAACAAACTGAGAGGAGTTTACCTCGGGTAACCTCCAACAGCTGTTCCAAAGTCACAGGAACTGCTGAACCCGCATTTCCTGCAGCAGTATATACTACAGAAAATCGTTCTATGGATTTATCTATAATTATAGGCAGCTCGCTTTTTAAAGCAAAGGGGCATACTCCACCCGGAGGGAAGCCAGTTAATTCCTCAACTTCTTCGGCCCGGGCAAACCGAAATTTATCCCCGATATATTCCTTTAGCTTTTTTTGATCTACTTTTTCGTCGCCACAGGTTACTACTAAAACATTTGATTTCTTGCCGACGAAAACTAAGGTCTTCGCGATTTGGGCAGGCAGAACACCTAAGGCCTGAGCAGCCAGTTCGCAAGTTTCTGTGGCACCTTCCGGGAATTCGATAACTTCTAATTTAACTTCCTGCTTATTAAAATAATTTTTAACTCTCTCGATTGGTTTCATTAATACCTCCAAGGTTCTAATAAGTAATATTTATGGACAGGCTAAGGTTAAGGTTAAGGTTAAGTAAAATAATTAAAGGGCATCAGCTAATGGGTTGAGATATTGGGATGCATCCCATGCATGTGAACACTATAGGAAGCATCTGCTCAAAGGTCTAGCTTAAGGGATGCACCATACAAAAAACCTGTGAACTGATAAGTATTTAAAATTGTCATTCATCAGATGCCAATTTCAGCCGTGTTCATCGGTGTGCCCTGAAGGGGCCCGTGGTTAAATAAGGGCTCTGGGCACTGGGCACTGAGCTCTGAGTACAAAGCCCTCCCTCCCCCCCTACCGTTGGCAGCTGGGGCAGAAAAAGCTCTTTTTACCAGAGAGAGTTGTAAGCACAATTATGCCCGGGCAGCGGGAACAGGGTTGACCCTCTCGGTCATAAACTTTTAAGTGTTCATTATGACCACCTGTTAATTTATCATGCAAGCGAAAAGGCTTTTCCATATATCCACCATTAGCGATAGCATCCCTTAATACCGTAGGTATAGCAGAAAAAAGCTGTTTACTCTCCTTGGGGTTAATTTCATTGGCTTTCCTATCAGGTCTTAGACCTGCTCCAAAAAGGATCTCATCGGAATAGCAATTGCCTATTCCAGCTATAAACCCTTGCTCTGTTAATAGTGGCTTAATTGTACCTCTTTTTTGCGACAAATTATCACTCAGCCATTCTAAAGTAAAAAATTCACTTAATGGCTCTGGCCCTAATTTCGCAAACTGCCGATCCATTTCCTCTTCATTCATGACATGAAGCCAGCCTAAACGCAAATTAATAAAATATAGTTTTTCACCACCTGAGAATTCCAAGATAACAGAACCTTGGGTTTTTAGCTTTTCACCAGGTTCGGCTAAATAGATTCTCCCACCTAACATTAAGTGCCCAACTAGATAATAGCCATTACCCAATGTTACAATTAAGTGTTTTGCCCGCCTACTAACATAAACAATAAGCTGGTCATTGCCCAGCTCAGAAAAAACTGCTGGTTCTACATTAATTGCTCTCTCCCGATTAATAATAACCCCTGTTACCTTTTTATGGATAACCGTCTTAGAAAGCTGGTTTTTATACACTTCCATTTCAGGTATTTCCGGCATAACTCTTCCTCCTGCATTGTATTAAACGAAAAGCCACTTATTTGAAATTATAACCTTCAATACTAGTTAGTCAATTATTTTAGTGGCTAGTGGCTACTTAATTATATTCTATTGGTTTTAATCTTACCTCTATTTAAAAATCGCCGTAAGGCGATTTTTAAATGAAGTTATTTAATTCCAAAGCCTAGTTGGTCTTCTTGAGCTTTTATCATAATACGTTCAGTATTAACCAAAGCCTCCTCAATAAGACCCTCTTTATCTAACCTAGTTTCTTCCTTCTCACAAATCGCCATTTTAGGCTTAGTCTTAGGCTCTTTTGGTAAAAATACAGTACAACAATCCTCATAAGGGCGAATTGAAATATCATATGTATCTATTTTTCTAGCCAAGCCCATTATTTCTTCTTTATCAGCTGCAATTAAAGGCCTAATCACAGGTGTATTAATAACGTCATTTATAGCATATATGCTTTCTAATGTTTGACTAGCAACCTGCCCTAAGCTTTCCCCTGTAACAAGAGCTAGGGCTTTTCTCTGCTGGGTAATTCTTTCTGCAATTCTGAACATAAAACGCCTCATAATAGTAATCCATAAACTTTCATAGCAATTGGCGCTTATTGCTTCTTGGATTTTTGTAAAGGGTACCATATGGACAACAACCTTACCAGAAAACTCTGCTAAAACTCGAGCTAAGTCTATTACTTTCTCTTTGGCACGTTCACTTGTATAAGGATAACTGTAGAAATGGATGGCTTCAATTACTACACCCCTTTTCATTGTTAACCAACCAGCTACTGGGCTGTCAATACCACCGGATAATAAAAGCATAGCCTTACCTCCGGTACCTAAAGGCAATCCCCCTAAGCCATGTATTTTTTGGGTATAGATATAGGCAGCATCATCCCTAATTTCAACAAAAACCTCAACATCTGGATTATGCAAGTCCACCCGTAAATTATTACTGTTTTCATAAATATGCCCGCCTATTTCTATTTGAGCATCAGGTGATTTTACTGGAAAGCGTTTATTTGATCGTTTTACTGTTACTCGAAAGGAGTCAGGTTTTTTTGTAATAGACTGGAATTCCTCCAGTGAGATTCTTTTTATTTCCTCCATATCAAGCTTTCCCTTACGAACAGGGCTAAAGGAGATTATTCCAAAAACCTTACCCAATGAGTCATAATATTTTTCCGGGTTTGCACCCTCTAGTTCTAAGAAAATGCGCCCTTGTTCTACTTCTATTTTTACTTTTTCACCCTGGTGCCTCTCTATCATCCCCCGAATATTTCTTACTAACTGCCTGACAAAGCTCATTTGGTTACGTCCTTTTAGGGCAAGCTCACCATATCTTATTAGGATATGATCATACATATTCTTCACCACCTATGATTTTGTAACAAATTACCGAAACGACGTATCGCCACCATGTTGTCAAATAGGGCATCAGCTAAGGGGTTGAGATATTGGGATGCATCCCATGAATGTAAACATTATCCGGACGCATCTGCTCAAAGGTCAAGCTTAAGGGATGCATCAAAAAAATTTGGCATTCATCAGATGCATCTTGCAGTATTACTTTGAATAGATGCATCCCAAAAACTATCATTCATCCGATGCCATCTATCAAGACTAGTTTTTTCTTAATAATTGCTCCACTACTTGAGCAAGTTTACCAACGAAAACTTCTATATCCTCTATAGCTGTATCATAGGTAAAACTAACCCTGATAGACCCTAACTTGAGATCCTTGGCAATTCCCATTGCATCAAGGACGGGGCTGGTAATATCCTTTTTCGAGGAACAGGCGGAGCCAGTAGAAACAAAAATGTCTTCACTTTCTAAAGCATGTACCAGCACTTCTCTTTTTAACCCGGGTATACTTAGATTAATTATGTAAGGTGAAGCTTCCTCGTCTTTGGGTCCATTAATGACAATGGAGGGAATACTTTCTTCGAGCATAACAATGCATTCTCTTCTTAAGTTAGACATTTCCTCACTTTTTACGACAAATATTTCCCGGGCAATTTGACATGCCTTGGCAAAGCCTACAATCCCAGGGATATTTTCAGTGCCGGATCTGATGCCGCCTTCTTGACCACCCCCGGTTATTTGAGGGAACAGTTTAATCCCTTCTCTAATATACAAGGCTCCTACTCCCTTGGGACCGTGAATTTTGTGGGCGGAAATGGTAAAGAGATCTACACCCCAAAGCTTTAGCTGTACTGGAATTTTTGCATACCCTTGTACACCATCAACGTGGAAAAATATTTTAGTATGTTTCTTGATAATATCTCCTATAGCTTGAATAGGCTGGATAGTCCCTACCTCATTATTTACCTGCATGATACTGACGAGAATAGTATCATTTCTAATGCTCGTCTTAACTAATTCCGGATCAACACAACCTGTTTTATCAACAGCAAGGCAGGTTATCTCAAACCCTAGGTTTTCTAGCTGATGACAGGATTCTCTTACAGCAGGATGTTCCACTTGACTAATTATTATATGACGTCCCCTATTTTGATATTGCAGGGCTATCCCTTTAACAGCCAAGTTATCACCTTCTGTACCTCCTGATGTAAAAACTATTTCATGGGGTTTTACCTGAAGGGTCTGGGCTATAAAATTTCTACTAATCTGAAGCATTTTCTCTGCCTCAATACCTTTTCTATGTAAAGATGAAGGATTGCCAAAATTTTTTGCTAGTACATCCTGCATGACCTTTATTACTTCAGGATGAACGGCAGTTGTTGCACTGTTATCCAGATACAGCATAGCTACCCCCGTTTTTCTTTAGTAATGCTAGCATTACTAAGGTTAAGGTTTCGCTCATTTCATTTCGCTAGGTTAAGGTTAAGATTTTTCTTAGCCTCAGCCTTAGCCTTAACCTTTATAGCTGGGCACTAGTTTATTTATAATATCCCTGTCTATTATCCTGTCTACTATTTCTTCCTCCCTTTTGGGGTGGACGTTTTGCCCTATTATTTTGGGTAAAAGATTTCTTCTTACTAAATACAGGTCTCTCTTCTGTTAATTTAATATCATCTTCTATTTTTTCCAATCCGCCGCCTATTAATTTAAGAGCTGCGGAAATGACTGTTAAAGAATCATACTCGTTAATTAACTGTTCTGCGGCATATTTATATTCACCAAATTTGCCGTCTTCAATAATTGCCATTACTTTACTGGCGGCAAGCTTTTGTTTTTCTTTTCTAACATCGGCTAATGAGGGCAGCTGCTGACGTTTTAACCTTTTATTGATAGTACGTTCTATATTTCTAAGCTGGCCAAACTCCCTTGGCTCTACAAAGGTAACAGCTAAGCCAGACTGACCTGCTCTACCGGTTCTTCCAACACGATGGACATAGCCGTCTACATCCATGGGTATATCAAAGTTATAGACATGGGTTACTCCTGAAATATCCAAGCCTCTGGCAGCAACATCTGTTGCAACCAAAATATCGATCTGGGAGCCTCTAAATTTAGCCATTACAGCATCCCTTTGCCTCTGGCTTAAATCTCCATGGATACCTTCCGCCTGGTAACCCCTTTTCTGTAAAGCATCCGCTAACTCATCTACTCGCCTTTTAGTCCTGCCAAATATTAAAGCCAGCTCAGGGCTTTGGATATCCAAAATACTGCATAAAGCATCGAGCTTTTGTCTCTCCGGAACCTCATAAAAGTGCTGTTCAATTGCGGATACAGTTAGTTCTTGATTTTTAACCCTAACAAGGACTGGCTCCTTCATGAATTTATTAGCAATTTTTTCAATCTCTGGCTTTATAGTTGCTGAGAACATCAAAGTCTGCCTGTCAGAATTACAGGAAGCAAGGATTTTTTCGATGTCCTCTAAAAAGCCCATGTTTAGCATCTCATCAGCTTCATCTAAGACAATGACCTTCAAGTTACTTAGTTTTATAGTTCTGCGTTCCATATGGTCCATCAAACGTCCGGGTGTAGCAATAATTATTTGGGGGCGGTTCTTCAAGCCTCTAATCTGCCGGCTAATTTCCTGTCCACCATAAATAGGCAGTGCCTTTACCTGCATGTACTTTCCAACTTTGCCTACCTCTTCTGCTATTTGAATACAAAGCTCTCTGGTTGGTGTTAATACCAGAACCTGTATATCCTGACCATCTCTAATACGTTCTAAAAAAGGAATGGCAAAGGCCGCTGTTTTTCCTGTACCTGTTTGAGCCTGTCCAATCATGTCCTTTCCTTGCAGTGCAACAGGTATAGCCTGCTCCTGAATAGGGGTCGCCTGTTCAAAACCCATTTCTTCAACCGCTCTAAGTATTCTTGAATCTAGATTTAACTCTTTAAATGTTAACATATTTCCTCCTTGATATCATATATTTTTCCATTTCTTCTGCTACCCTTCTGGCAATATTAACAGCTTCAACGACCGTTCGGGCTCCGGTTACTACATCGCCTGAAGCAAATACTCCATCCATAGAAGTCTTCCCAAAAGGATCAGTCTTGATAAGTCCTCTTGCAGATATTTCCAGGTTTTTGGCTGTTGCTACAATATTTGCTCTTGGTCCCTGACCGACAGATATTATCACGCTATCTGATTTTATGAACTCAGTTTCCGGAAGCTGTACTGTTTTACCTGCCTCTATTATAGTTTTATGACAGAGTACCCCATCCTTTAAGAATTCTACAGGCTGATGGAAGAAAAGAAAGCTAACACCTTCAGCTTTTGCCATCTCAATTTCTTCCTTATTGGCTGTCATCATTTCTTCACTTCCCCGATACAATACACTTACCCTAATAGCACCCTGTCTAATAGCTGTTCTGGCAACGTCTATAGCCACATTTCCAGCGCCAATTACGTTTACAACTGCACCCAGTCTATAGACATCGGGGTTTTTTAGGTAATCAATAGCAAAGTGCACATTACCTAAGCTCTCTCCTTTTAACCCTAACTTGTTGGATCTCCAAACCCCTGTACCAATGAATATAGCCAAATATCCGTCTCTAAAAAGGTCCTCTAAAGTTAATATAGGCCCGATTAGAGTATTATATCTTATAATAACCCCTAACTCTAGCAATTTCTCAGCTAATAAATCAATAATCTGTTTAGGAAGGCGAAATTCGGGGATGCCAAAACGAAGTACCCCTCCAGTTTTATCATTTTCCTCAAAAATTGTAACCTGATAACCTTTTTGAGCCAGTAAAAAAGCAATTGTTAGGCCGGCAGGACCAGAGCCAACAATAGCAACCATGCTGTTGTTTTGTTTAGGTATGAAAAAGGAGGTCTGCTTAAGAAAGTTTAGAGAAACCATATGCTCTATTTCACCAATATTTAATGGCAGTCCCTTTTGACCTAAGATACAATTGCCCTGACACTGCTTTTCATGGGGACAGACCAGTGATGTTATAACTGATAAAGGATTATTTTCAAATAATATTCTGCCCGCTGTGCTGACTTCCCCTTGTAGATAATAGTCTATTACCCGAGGGATCTCCGTACTTATTGGACAGGCCGACTGACACCTTGGCTTTTTACACTGTAAACATCTTTGGGCTTCCTTTAACATCAATTTCACTCCTTCCCTAAATTATATATTTTCCTAAAGTTTAAAAAAAAATAGGCGGGAAAGGCACGGTTTAATAGGGAAATTTATTGAACCATACCCCAAACCGATACGGAAATGCAAGAGAGAGGCGTTGTCCCGCAAGGGATGGTGCCTCTCTCTTAGCATGTGATTACAACCTTATTCGTCGTCTCTACCTTTTTGCATCCGATTTGGATTTGTCTTTTCCCTGTTGTTGCAATTGTTCAAGCTCTCGGATGTATCTGTCGTAATCGGACTCAAAGAGCTTGTCTTGAACAATGCGGTATTTTTCAAATTCACTTTCAGCGTGTAATTTTGCTATTTCTGCGGACACTTTTCCTGCATCTTTCAATAAACCATATTCAAACATTTCGATAAAAGAATTTAGGCGTGTCTCCCAATCCTGCATTGTTAAAGGAATTTTGCGCTGTGTCATATTCTCTGCAAAATCCAAATAGGAGCTTACCATACGGTTTAGTTGCTTCAATTCAAATTCAGACAAATAGTTTTTTGCAATTGTCACATCCGTGATTTTGATTTTGCCATCGGGGGCATCCTGCCAAGTGGTAAGCCCCATATGCTCTTTCTCACTATTCGCTCTGCCGACAATAAGCTCCGCCGCAGTGTGACCGTGAACAGCGTAGTGCATTTTATTCTGCACAGTTGCATAAAACCGCTTTGTTGATTTTGCGTTTTTATCATAATCAATGGCTGTTGCGTATAAGTCGGTTACTTTTTGATAGAACTTTCGCTCACTAGCACGGATTTCCCGTATCCTCTCAAGCTGTTCCTCAAAATATTTATCGGTCAAGTAGGACCCTCTTTTTATTCGCTCATCATCCATAACCCAGCCTTTAATTGTATAGTCCTTGGCGATTTGATTAACCCATTTACGAAATTGCACAGCTCTTTCGGAGTTAACCTTAAATCCAACGGCAATAATCATTTGCAAGGCATAATGCTTGGTATCGTAGGTTTTTCCATCAGCGGCAGTTATTCGAAAATTTCGAATAACTGAACTCTCCTCTAATTCCGAGTCTGCAAAAATCCTTTTAATATGGTAATTAATTGTGTGTGTTTCCACGTCATACAAAGTAGCCATCATCTTTTGTGTCAACCAGATGTTTTCATCCTCATACCGCATTTCAACACTGTCTTGATTATCACCAGTGCTTGCGACAAAAGTCAGGTACTCAGCGGCGGAGCTACGAATAGTAATTTCTTTTTTCACTTTCCTTCCCATAATTTCCGTCCTTTCCGCTCTTTATCTCTAAGGGTTAGCTTTATCAACTATATAAAACATCAATTCTATAATATCACAGAAGTCCCCATTCATGGTTCAAATTTTATACAAAAAGAAAGCCGCCGAATCCGCCTATTTTTTGACTACTTCATATACCTTATTGTTAGCTAGATAAATATCTATCTCATCATTAAGTTTAAAATCTGTTGTTGTTAGCTCTACTGCACCCATATGCAAATATGCACTTGTCAGCATTTCATACTGCTGCCAATTGGTTTGGGTGATCTGCAGGTAAATTCTAGTTTTATCTTTATACAAAGCTCCAACCTTGCCACTAACCTTTTTCATAATATTATAGACTTTACCCGTACCTAGACTTTCTTCCACAGCTACTCGATCACCTACTGCTACAATGCCTAAATGATAGTAGGACTGACCATTTTTCAGTACTCTGCTGCTGCCCTCAAATTTATAAGTAAATGTACGACCATCATAGGTATTAATTGTCAAGGAATTCTCTGCTGAATTAACCGCAGATACACTTCCAATAATAACAGGTGCCATTTCCACCTTATTAAGGTTATAGCCTAAGAAGGTAGCCTTAATGATATCATTAACCTTTAAATCACTAACCTTTGCATTAGTCTTTCCATTAATATCAAGCTCTACTGCACTATAAAAATATAAGTATCTACTATCATTATCATCATCAATTACTTTAATCCGGCTAGAACTGGTCAATACCTCAGTGATTTTATAACTAATAGTTCTCTGTACTTTGATCTCAGTAACTTTGCTGCTTTCAATCTTAACTTCTACCACATCACCTTTATAAATATCATCCAAGTCCGGACTGGAAATATCCTCCATATCAATATCTACACTAGAATGCACTGGATAACTTTTGGTTTCCCCTGTTTCCAAGGACAGTTCCAAAACTTTAGTGCTGTTACTTACCCTTACAACAGTACCTAGAAGAGTATCTCTAGCAGATAAATATGTAATCTTATCCTCGGATAACTCAAGATCTACCTGCATATCCTTTTTGATCTCATGAAGATATCCGGTCTTATTGTTTACAAGAATTTCCGCTGAAGAAGTGACTTCATAGGCATTAAGCAGACTGCCACTATCCCGGATAGCTAAGATACGGTTTGTATAGTCAGTACTGACAACAGTACCTTTACTGCGCTCATGTAGTTTACGGTTTGTAACGGAAAGACTGGTGATCTTACCATTTTCAATTTTTACCTCAATGGCATCACCCACTATAATCTCCGAAAGAGTACCGGCCTGCCCACTAAATTCAATAGCTCCATTAGTTTCAACATAATGGGCCTTTAATTGATTGTCCGGAGTTTGATAAGTAATTATCCTGCTATCAATACTAATTTGTTTAACAATACCTGAAGAAGACAGGTCAACCTCTGAGGCAACCAGAGTAATTTTTGTTAATACACCCTCAGCTACTTCCACCTGTATACTATCACCGATCTTAATATCATCTAGGGAAGCGAAACGGTTATTACTGATACTTACCTGAGTTTCTTCGTTATATAAATAAGCAGCTAACCCACCGGCATTTTTTAAAGTAAGTAACTTAATATCTTTGTCTAAGTGATAGACTACACCCTGACCATCAGTACTGGTAACCCCTGTAAGAACAGTAATTTTTAGCGGTCGACCGTTACTATCAAAACTTACAGAAACCTCTTGGTCTTTTACCAACTTATCTATTGCAATGGTAACTCCATCATTTTCTTTAACAATTTTTGTGTTAGCAGTAAGGGAAAGGGTTTCTATTTTACCCTCTTTACTCTTTAGAACTATGGTATTCTCCTCTGGATATACCTGAAGAATAGTTCCTTTATTGCTAATAGCGTTTTGCTGTGGTTTGGGTGGATTAATATCTAGGTATTTAATAGTATTTCCGTCAACAATGGTATACACCCGGCTGTTCAATTCTAAGTCAGTAACCCAGATTTCACTACCGCCGGTTCCAAAAAGATTTGTACTAATATTACATATAAGTGTGTATTCTGCACCATCATCACTTTCCACTGTAACATTGGAACCGTTTATACCTGTAATTTTACCAATAACTACATTAGATGCATTAATATCTATGTAAGGCTCTGTTCTACTTAGGAAAGCAGCCATTTGAGCCCTAGTCACCGAATCATTAGGCGCGAATGCGTTATTTGCTAAACCCCCGATTAAACCATATTTATTTGCTACCTTTACATAATTTAAGTATTGAAAAGGAATGGCATAGCTATCGTTATAAGTTAAAATTTCCTCAGAAACACTGTCAATTTCATCTTCCTTATCAATTATCCTTACTAAAAGCTGAGCAACCCAAGCTCTACTGGCTTCCTGAGCCCAAACAAACTGGCCCCCTATTATTAATCCTTCATCAACCGCAACCAAAACAGCAGCTTTAGCCCAGTCGGGAACTGAAAATGGTAAATATCTACCAGTATCCACTTGTGCTTCTTTATTCTGAAGACCCATAGTTCGTAGGGCCATAAGTACTGCTTCTCCCTGGCTTACAGACTGATCCGGTTTAAAGTATCGGAGACCGTTTTCTTCATAACCACTGACAACACTTCGTAAATTCATTTTAGTAATCACCTGTTTTGCCCAATGATTGTCCGCTACATCCGGAAAATAACCGTACCGAATATCCAAACCAAGAACTGATACAGGCGCTAAAATATTAATTACAAATACTACGATAAAGACAAGAACTACATTCCGCATTAAACCTTTATTCATGTTTACCTCCACCCCTTGTAATTATTACACTTTTTAAATTCGACATCCTTTTTGCTAATCCTCCTAATTTTACCAGATAAACCGAAAAAAATGGATATATTTAATTTAATTGATAGACGACAAACACGTAAGAATAGTTGCATTATTTACTTATTTCCCTCTATTAATTAAGAAAAAACATGATAAAATAAATACGTAATTTGATATTATCGAGGTGTTATTCCGTTATGGGGAAAAGACCCATTGCCATAATTGACTCAGGAGTTGGGGGTCTTACTGTCGTTAAAGAACTTCAATCATTACTACCCAAGGAGAATCTGATTTATTTTGGCGACAATAAGAATGTCCCCTATGGTAGTAAAAGCCGCGAAGAAATTGTTATTCTTACTAAAAAAATGCTAGATTTCTTAATGGAAAAAGATGTTAAGTTGATAGGTATTGGCTGTAACACAATATCTACAGTACTTAACTTAATTGCACCTCAATATGATGTAAAAATAATTGGCATAATTGACCCTGTTGTTAACTATATCGCCAAACTAACCAATAATAAGGTGGGATTAATCGCTACTCCTTTTACGGCAAAAAGTGGATACTATAATCTCACTTTATCTAATTTCAATAAAAATATAGAAATAGTTGCCGAAGGTTGCCCTAAACTTGCCTCCCTTATTGATAGTGGTATATATACAAAAGACGAGGTCAAAGAGGAGATAGCTGAACCTATGGCACAGCTTAATGCAAATCATGCCCTTGATACAATTATTCTCGGCTGCACCCACTATGCCATTATTACCGATCATTTACAGAAGTTGTATCCCGATACTGTTTTCATTAATCCAGCATTGTATCAAGCCTTGGCTATTAAAAAATACTTAACAGAACATGATATGTTAAACGTTTCTGAAGGCCATGGTGATATCAGTGTCTTTACTACGGGAGCAACAGAATGTTATCAGAGGTTTTTAGCGATACTGGGCATTACTGGGGTTAGTAGTATTAATAAAGTAGAATAAACACTAATAGACCTAAAAACGGGCAGTGCCCGTTTTTTATAATGGCCAGAATTGAATCCCAGCATCGACAAAGCTTACATTGCTAAAGCCTAGGTGATTGAGGATTACTTGTGCTTCAAAAGCCCGGGTACTTAAAATGCAAAATACAACTATTTCCTTATCCTTAGGAATTTCTGTACTGCGGGCTCTAATCTCTTCAAACGGAATATGGAGCTGATTACGGGCCTTTATATTCTTAGCCTTTCTTTCTTCTGTTGTCCTTAGATCGATATATATCACATTATCATCAGATAATTTAGCCTTAAATTCCTGAAAGCTCATATTTTTAGCCTTACCATCAATGATATTTTTAACTACATTTGCTGCATTAATGAGAGTATCCATAGCCGGGCTAAAAGGCGGAGCATATGCCAAATCTAGGTTAGCTACTTGATGGGCTGTTGCGCCTAAGGTTATGGCTGTAACCATTACATCCAGACGCCGGGCTATGTCCCCCGGTCCTATCAGCTGTGCTCCTAGTAGTTTTCCCGTTTTTCTATCAGCAATCAATTTTACAAGAATCAGCTTTTTCCCGGGAAAGAAATGGGCTTTATCCGGTCCTGGCACAAAAGCAGTAACTACATCATACCCCAACTCTTTAGCATCCCTTTCCGATAAACCGGTTCGCCCTGCATTCCAGTCAAACATCTTTACTATAGATGTCCCCATAATTCCCGGGGAATTTTCTCTACCACCGGTAATATTAGTACCAACAATTCTTCCCTGCTTATTAGCGGTAGAGCCCAACGGTACATATACTTGATTGCCGGAAGCTATATGTTCACAGACCACACAATCACCACAGGCATAAATATCAGAGTCACTAGTCTCCATATATTCATTAACAATGATTCCCTTTTCAACAGCTAATCCTGCCTCCTGGGCTAGTTTCACATTAGGGCGTACCCCTGCTGAAACCAAAACCACTTGGCATGCAATAAAGCCCTGCTCTGTTTCTACTCCTTTTACCCGACCGTCATCATCAGCAAGAACTTTCTGAACCTTAGTACTTGTTAAAATATTCAAGTCCTCTTGTTCTAAATAAGTTGAGAAAGCTAGTGATAATTCTGGGTCTAGTAAATACGGCATTATCTGATTCTGCATTTCTACAATAGTAACTTCCATCCCCCAGTTGGCTAAGGCCTCAGCTGTTTCCAGCCCGATTAAACCTCCGCCAATAATGATTGCATTAGCAACTTCGTTATTTAATAAATACTCTTTCATAGCTAAAGCATGCCCAGGATTTTTTAGCTGAAAAACTCCTAAAGCATCTAGCCCAGGGATAGGTGGAACAAGAACTTCTGCCCCTGTTGCTAAAACCAATTTATCGTAAACTAATTCTTTAGTTTCTTTTGTCCCCACATCAATAACTTTTACCGTTTTATCTTTCCGATTAATACTAAGAGCTTCCCAACCCAACAAAACATCAATATCTTTTGCCTCATGAAAAAACTGCGGAGATCTTACGGCCTCCCAGGACGTAGACATCAAGTCTTTTATTTCCTTAACTGCAGCCCCTAAAAAATAGGGCAACCCACAACCACCATAAGACAGCCATTCACCCTTTTCAACCAAAGTAACCTGTGCATTTTGATCACATCTTTTTGCCCGTGCAGCAGCCTTGGGTCCAGCAGCAACCCCACCAATTACCACAATTTTTAAGCGTTCCATACAGAATCATCCTCTCTATATACTTTATTAGTATTAATTTTCACAAGAGAAGGCTGGCTTTGCCTTCTACTCACGTTTAATTGCTCATCAAGCTTTATTATATTGGAAATATGCCCACAAAGAATATAAAATTCTTTAATGGTTTGTATTTTTTATACTTCTCCCCTTAAGAATGGGTTTGCTTTGGGTAGTTAGAACAACCCCGAATATTATTAAAATCCCTCCAACTAAATGGGAAAAAAGCAGCTTTTCATTTAAAAATATAACACCAAAAATAGCAGCAAATACTACAATAAGGTTAGCAAATATGGAAGCTCTACTAGGACCTACTTCTAGCATAGCTTTATTGAAAAATAAAAAGGAAAATATGGTGGGGAAAATCCCGAAGTACAGGAGACTCAGATAATGACCGGCAGTAAGGTTCAGTATCCAGCTTAAGCCGGTATCAACGTTTTCATAAATAACTAGAGGCCAAGTAATAATTAAACCACCCATAATTGATCCCATAAAAACAGTTTTTTGGGGAGCTACCTTCCCTTTTTTCTTAAGTACAATATTATATATCCCCCAAAGAATGATTGCGATAAGCATAATTAGATCGCCAGTATTAAAAGTTAAGGCAAACAATCTCTGGAGCTCACCCCTAGTAATAATCCAAACTACCCCAATTATTGAGATAAAAATACCCATTACCTGTCGGATAGATAGTTTTTCTTTAAGAAAGATCATGCTAAGTAAGATGATCACAACAGGAGCAAAAGAATTGATCAGTGAAGCATTAATAGCAGTAGTATATTGGACAGATAAATAAACACAAATATTGAATCCTAAAACACCTGTCAAGCCCAAGATAACAAAGGTTTTCCAATTATTAATCAGGTTTTCCTTCTGATCCTTTAATTCGTTCCAAGCAAAGGGCAGAAAGAAAATAAAGGCCTCCATCCAACGAATATAGCTTAAGGTCATTGGAGGTATGCTGCCGCTTACTGCCTTGCCCAAGGCGAAATTACCCCCCCAAAATAAAGCTGCTAAAATTAGTAATACATATGGATTTTTCAACATATCTCTTCCACCCTTTTATTAATCCTTATGTTTTAATATTATAAAGTAAAACTTACTTCAGGTGGAGTCTTATTTCCATCTGAAGTTTAGTTGCACTTAACCAGTCTCTAATTACATGATTCTCCTTACTGCCCGTTCTAACTGGTCGAGATTACGACATTCTAAAACATCTGAACAGGCCTTTCCATACAAACCGATAATACTATCCTCCTGATTCCACTTATGTTCCGGTTCAGGATTCAACCAAATTATCCTTTTTACTTTTTTTGAAATCAGCTTTATCTCTTCCTGCCGCGGCGGATACCAGTTGTTTTTGGCATCACCTAAAATAACTAAGGTTGTTTTTGAGTTTAGGCTTTCTCCAAACCGGCTACGGAAAATTTCAAAAACCTGTCCAAAATTAGAAATCCCCAAGCGGGAACACCTAGCCTCACTAATGGCTTGATAAACAGCACCTTGGACATTATTGATTTCTAATCGAGCCTTTATTTCATCAATTTCATCAATAAACAAAAAAGTTTTTATATCCTCAAAGCTTCTTGCCATGGCATATACCAATTGGAGCAAAAATGCGCTGTATACAGCAACTGACCCAGAAATGTCACATAAAACAACAAGCCTGGGTTTGTTCATTATCTTGTTTTGAAATAGAAGTTTTTCCGGGGTTCTCCCCATCCGGGCCGCCTTCTGCAGCACCCTTCTCATATCAATTCTTCCGGTTTTTGCCGGCTTAAAACGATACGAATACCGTGATGCCAGCTTAGTTGCCAGTCTTTGTACTCGCTTTTCCATTTCCTTTACCTGGAATTGGTTAAGAGCACCAAACTCCTTTTGCTTAAGGTTTTCTTTAGATAATAGATCGTTAAGCCCCTCCCGGCCTTTTTGGCTCACTACCAATTTTTCCACTCGGTGCCTGAGATATTGTTCTAAATCCTTCAACACTTGAGAATTTTCCTGCCCCGCTTTTCCTTCTTTTTGAAAAGCGTTCTCTACCATAAACCATTCCATTTTCACTTTTATTCCGTGGAGCACTTGATCAACACACTCTTGATTAATATGGAGTTGTGCTAATTGTTTATTCACCATAGTAATTAGGCTCTCAGACTGCCTCTTTTGAACTGCTTCAAATAACTGGCTCGATGCAGCTCCCATGCCTGCCTTTCCGGTCCCGGAGCCATCTATACAGGAGCCAAAACCGCCACAGCATCCTGGGCCTTTCAAATGCTCGGGCTTTTCCACTTCTGCTAGAAAAAACAATCTAAAGGCCAGATCATAAACCACGGCATCCATTTCATTTTTTATCAAAGTTGCTTTCAAGATGCTGTAAAACAATTTAGGTTTGCTTACTCCGTAAGCTTCTAAGGCCTCAAAGCAATCAATAACCTCACTTGGAGAAACTTTCACTCCGGCATATCTTAGAGAATTTACGAATTCTAGAAGTCTTTTATCCATAGAAAAGTCTCCCTCAATCTAATAAAATAATCATAACATTTAGTATTTTAATCCGTCTATGTTTCCTTTTTTTTTATGCTATACTATTTTTATATTGTATTTTCAGCGGGGGTCAACGGGTCTTTGACAGTTGCATAAGGAAAAATCCCAGAAAGCCTTGATATAGGCTTATTTTTTTTGTTTTTTTCTTTTTTGTGTATCGCACTTTGTCGCACTGTGTTATAATATAGGGGAAAGGGGGCGATATTTGTAATGAGACTCAAGGTGACCAGGTCTAAAAATGCAGCTTCACTTTATGTAATAAAATCTGTTTAC
>Ga0209643_1000343_pt1 | contig 95860 bp, 92 predicted proteins | sample AutmiccBRH37_all_FD_187383 | JGI IMG/M metagenome (GOLD analysis project Ga0209643, IMG submission 187383) | Deep subsurface microbial communities from Mt. Terri, Switzerland - Autotrophic microbial communities BRH/37_all (SPAdes) (version 2) | ecosystem: Environmental > Aquatic > Deep... | reverse complement strand
TCCAGCTGAAACCAGCTCCTCCGACGAGCATATCTGAGGGCCCATTCTCGGAGCTGGTTTCAGCTTCCGCTACCTTCAGTGGTTGATTGAGAATTATGAACCGTGACACAGAATTTTGAATACTCCCTTAATTTTTTGACTATTTCCTCCGCCTTCATTCTTCTTTGTCTCCACTCCCATGGTGGTTTAGCCTCGGGGTCAATCCATAATCCCTTCTTATTCTTCTTTGCGTAATGTTGGTATCCTGTCCAGTTTGAACATTTCGACGACTTACAAGTCTCCTGGTTCACCCATGCACATCCCGCCTTCACCAGAGCAGCATTTATGCTCAAACCATTGAGAGCCACATAAGCTGAGGGTATTCCCTTGGATTCATTTTCAATAAGTTTCACTATAACATCTTTTTCGCCGATCATGGCAAACAGCATCTTTTTGGCATGCTGTCCCATTTTTTGCTCATTGTCTGGAGCATCAATACCATAAAGGCTTAATTGACGTATCTCGCCGTATTGATCTTGAAAGGAGATCAGGTCACCACTAGATACTGATACGACTTTCCCTTTCATCGGGCCTGAAGCAATGCAAGTAGCTGGAAACGCAAGAAAAGCTAGAATAATTCCCATGATTTTTCGCATAAGATCTCCACTCTTTCGTCTACTTGGATGGGGGTCTTTAATTGTTTTTCAGCCCGACCATCGCTTAACTCGACTACTTTTTAGTAGATATAGCTTTTGCTTTCAATAGGTATAAATACCCATTTGTCCTTTCCATTTGCATTTTTCGCTGCCATACGCAGGGGCCTGAATATCCCAGGATTCTATGTCAAAACAGGCGACTCTATGATACAGTAAGACTTTGATGAGTGATAGGTCAGAAACGTTTTCGTTCGCATTTAATGAAATATGATGCCAATCTTTGGGGTTGCTTCTGGAAATATTGTGGATAGATATGATGCAGAAAAAAGATAAGAAAAATATAATTTTGACAGGTTTCATGGGTACCGGCAAAACGACTGTAGGAAAAATGCTGGCAACAAAGCTGGATCGGGAATTTGTTGACACTGACGGGTTGATAGAGTCACGTCAAGGTCGCACAATTCCAGAAATTTTTAAAGAAGATGGGGAGGCGGCCTTTCGTCAAATGGAAGCGGAGTTGGCGAAAGAACTGGGGGGAAGAGACGGTTTGATTATTTCAACCGGTGGACGTTTCATGCTTGACCCCGAAAATGTCAAAGCGTTAAGTCGCACCGGTCGTGTGTTCTGCCTGGTTGCTACTCCTCAAGAAATATTGACGAGAATAAAGAAGGATAAGGCTCATAGCAGGCCGTTGCTTGAGGGTCCTGATCCGAGCGAGCAAATAGTAGAACTGCTTCAGGTAAGAAAGAGAGGTTATCAACGATTCCTCAAAGTCAAAACGAATGGGAAATTACCCGAAGATGTAACTGATGATTTGCTGGATCTTATTCAAAGGACGCCTGAGCAGTTCACAATAGATAATCCTGCCCAGCCGTATGAATGTATCGTCGGCAATGGGATATTGCCGTTTGTCCGTCAATTGACCGGTGCCGATGGCATGATGGTTGTTATCACGGACTCGAATGTCGGAAAACTCTATGGAAAAAGCTGCGGGGAGATCGATCATGTAATTACCATTCCAGAAGGACGACAACAAAAAACAATGACCACTGTTCAAGCTATATATGATCAGCTTATCGATATCGGCTTTGACAGATCCGGAACAATTGTGTCGCTTGGAGGAAGCATTGTTGGAGACATTGCCGGTTTCGTTGCCGGAACGTATATGAGAGGTGTGAATTTCGTCCAATGCCCCACAAGCCTGTTGGCAATGGCCGATACGAGCATCGGTGGAAAAACCAGCATAGATTTACCCCAAGGCAAGAATCTTATCGGAATCTTCAAACAACCGGCCATGGTTATCGCAGATGTCGCCACCCTGCAAAGTCTCCCGGTCCAGGAATTTACCTCTGGAATGTCTGAAATAGTTAAACATGGGCTGCTGGCAGATTCCGATCTTTTCGAAAAATTAGAATCCGGCAATTGGTCACACGGACCCGATTTTTTTAGTTCGTCACCGGCGATACAGGCGCTTGTTGCTCAAGCGATTCAGGTGAAAATTGCGATCGTCCAGGAAGACCCTTTTGAGCACGGAAAGAGATCGGTATTAAATCTCGGTCATACTTTTGCGTATGCCATCGAGCAGTTGAGTGGTCATGTCATGCGTCATGGTGAAGCAGTCGCCATAGGATTGGTCGCGGCAATCAATCTCTCGGTAAGGTTAGGATATTGTCATCCTGCAGTGCAGGAGCGTGTAGAAGTTGTCTTTCGCAAAATTGGTTTGCCAACCCGTATCCCCGGGGAGTTCCTCCCCGAAAAAATACTCAAGGCCATGGGTAACGACAAGAAACGGCTCTCCGGGTCACTTCGAATCGTGCTTTTACGTTCTGTTGGGCAACCGCTGGTTGTCAACAATGTTCTCGATCAGGAAATTCTTGCCACTCTTCAAGAATTGGTCGACTCTTGACCTTGCTGTCCCTCCACCCATCCATACACAAAGGGGCTCTTTTGAGCACCCTCTGTTCGCTATCGATCCCATCGGCATGGCATGTCAGCAGACTTGTGATGTCGAGATAAATACCGTAAATTGACGCGGGGCCGGTAAAAGTGAGCTGTTAAAAATAGTTCCAAAAAGATGTGAAGGTTATGAGACAACAGAGTAAAAAACAACTGCGAATAAAAAATGTGGTTATAGGAGGAGTCCATCCTCTTATTTGTCTGCCTTTGGTTGCAGGAACAAAAGAAGAGCTGATGGGTCAAGCCTCTATGCTGGTGGAACTGGCGCCCGACTTAGTGGAATGGCGGATCGATGGTTTCACCGAGGTTGAGGATGTCGCGAAAAGTCTGGCGGCACTGAGCGAGTTGCGTAGCATACTGGGCGAGATACCGCTCATTTTTACCTGCCGAATAGACCAGGAAGGTGGGATACGTAAAGTTTCGCAGGAAAGACGGTTGGAATTGATGGTTGCCGCAATAGCATCCGGCAACATTGATCTCATCGACATAGAATTGCGCAACGGCCGGGAGTTTATCGACGCTGTCAAAATTCATGCGCAGGCGCAACGCGTCGCCTTGATCCTCTCATATCACAATTTCAAGGAAACGCCGGCTGAAACATTCATATACAACAAGCTTCTCGCCGCTTATGAAGCCGGTGCGGATATCCCCAAGCTTGCGGTTATGCCCAAGGATTATGCAGATGTTCTGGTTCTGCTGAGTGCAACCAACAGGGCAAGAAACAGTACAATCGATACCCCGCTTGTCACGATGTCCATGGGAGAACAGGGTGCTGTAACCCGATTGGCGGGTGGCCTGTTCGGTTCAGACATCACCTTTGCTGTCGGCAAGGCTTCTTCTGCACCGGGACAGATCCCGATAGCTGAGATGAGGACTGGGATGGCCGTATTGTTTGGTGTCCGGTAGGTCGAAAGGAGTGCAACACAAGAGAATTTAGCAACTGTTTAACTCAATCAAAACAAGCGGCCTGGGAATGTCCAACATGGTCGTCTTTCTGGCTTGTGGATCCGCCGTTAAGCAGTTATCGGTTCAGGGTGAGTATTATGGGGACAGAGCCCGTTCTATGGTGTTGCGCGAATGGATTCAACCGATGCCCGGTCTCCCTCAACCGGGAGATCGGGCAGTTGTGCAGAGGATTATGACAGTTTTTGCGGTTTACAAACGTTTTCGGCCTTAGCAGCGCTCCGGCCGCAGCCCTGGCAGTAGTGAGTCGCAGGTTGAATCAGGGCAATATATGATTGAGGATCTTTGATCTGAAGCTCTTCTTCAACGTGAGCGCAGAGCGTTTTTTTCTTTTCATCACTCATGAAACACCTCCATAACACTTGATGTTAAAACTTTACCGTAGCCATGAGGGTGCAAATCCCTCAGATAAGATCTTAGGCACAAGGTCGAGCATGTCAAGGAAGTGTTAGGCGTGGAGGAGGGGGCTGGCACCTGAAACCAGGGAGCTCTGAAAAGGGAAGTTGCCTTTGAGGTTGGGCCGTGCCTGGTCAGCCTGTATTGTCATAGACCGACAGGAAGATTATAATGTTCCGTGGTGTCGATTGCAGGGCGTGATTGCCTGTCACCCTTCTCCGAGAGGTCGTCGATGACCGAATACGTGGTGCTGGGATTCATCCTGGCCATTGCCATCTTTCTTTTCTGGACCCAGAAACTTCCCTACGAACTGACGGCTGTCCTGGTGCTTCTCTCCATGATGCTTCCCTGGCCTCATCCGGATGGAGAGTGGCGGGGGATTCTGACCTATGGAGAGGCTTTTTCCGGCTTCGGCAGTTCCGCCGTCATCATGATCGCCGCAATGTTTGTCTTCGGCGGGGCGCTGGTCCAGACCGGCGCGGCAGAATGGGTCGGAGCCCGGCTGTTCCGGGCCACCGCGGAGAAGGAATGGCTGCTGCAGCTGACCATTCTCACCATGACCACTCTTTGCTCCATGTTTGTCAATGACACCACGACCGTCCTGGTGTTCATGCCTCTGATCCTGACCGTCTGCAGGGAGAGGAATCTCGCCCCCTCCCGCTACCTGATGTTCGCCGCATACGGCTCGCTCCTGGGGGGGCAGTGGACCCTCATCGGCACACGCAGCAACATTCTCATCAGTGATTTTCATCGGCAGTATACCGGCGAGGGCCTTGGTTTTTTCGATTTTACGCCGATGGCAATCGTCATTTTCCTTGCGTCCGCCGGCTACATGATCACTATCGGCAGGAAAGTGCTGCCGACCACTGTCCCCCTGGAAGAGTTTGACGAGGAGGTCCGGGAGTATCTGGCCGAAGCCGTGGTCACGGAAGATTCCGCTACTGTTGGAAAAACGGTGGCGGACCTGCCCTGGTCCCGACGCAACGACATGTCGGTGGTGGAAGTACTCCGCGGGGATCAGCGGATCCCACGTTGGTTCAGGCTGGAGCCGGGCGACGTGTTGATCATCGAAGGATCGTCCGAGGTAATTCAGGAACTGCTCAAGACGACCGATTTCCAAATCAAGGAGGAGTTCAAGATAAGTCCGGAAGCCCTGCAAAGCGTCAACCTGGTCACCGTGGAAGCGCTGCTGGCACCGAACGCGCTTTACCAGGGCAGGACCCTTGATCAGGTCGATTTCAACCGGTTTTACCGTTTCACCCTCATGGGCATCTCCCGCCGCGGGGAAACAATCCGCAGTCGTCCCTCGGAGATTCCTCTTGAGTTCGGCGATTACCTGCTCTTGCTTGGCAACATCGACGATCTCCCCCGGTTGAAAAGCAACCCCAGCCTTATTCTGCTCGGCCAGAAGTCGACTCCTGCCATCGGTCGGCGCAAGGCGTTGTTGACTATCGCGCTTTTATTCGGCATTATCTTTACCGCGATGACCGGGCTGCTTCCTCCACCGGTATCGATCCCGCTTGCGGCCGTTTTGACAATTCTTTTAGGCTGCATTAATCTTCAGGATGCCTACAGCAACATCGACTGGCCGACCATCATCACCCTGGGAGGCATGATCCCCTTTGGTCTGGCGCTGGAAAAAACCGGGGCGGCAGCGGAACTCGCCGGGCTGCTGGTCCACACCTTCCAGGGGCTCTCACCGGTTTTTCTGCTGGGAGTACTTCTGCTGCTGGCGGTCCTTCTCACTCAGCTGATTGAAAACGCGGCCGTTGCCATCATTCTTGCTCCTCTTGCCTATCAGGTGGCGATCGGTACCGGCGTCGATCCCAAGCCCTTTATGGTGGGACTTGCGGTCTGCGTCTCCTCAGCTTTCTGTACACCGGTTGCTCACGAAAGCACCCTGCTCGTACTCGGACCCGGCCGCTACCGGTTTCGCCATTATCTGCAGCTAGGCAGTGTTCTGGCCCTGCTGACCTGGCTGCTCGCAACCCTGATAACCCCTTTGGTGTGGCCATTTTAAAATCCGATCGGTCTTCATAATGGAACATTGATTTTTTAACCGGATCAATGTCCGCTCTCTGGGAGTGTGGGATTTTGTCCCATCCGTGGACATTTGCGGAATCGAAATTATTGTGTCGGTGGCGTTTATACAACAGTTCACGGTGTCCCTGGCAAGCGCAGCAGCTTAACGGTACCGCGATATGCAAAATTCATCCACTCCATCTGCCGAATAACCTTGGAAATCCAGTCACTTTACTACACTTTGGCGGCTTTACTGATCGCAGTCGGCATCGCGGGACTCATTCTGCCGGCTCTGCCGGGCTTGCCGCTGGTGTTTGCAGGAATGCTGCTGGCGGCCTGGACGGGCGATTTCCAGCAGGTCGGATGGGTCACGCTGGTGGTGCTGGGACTTCTCACCCTGCTGTCGGTGGCAGTGGATATTTTCGCCACGGTGGTGGGCGCCAAGCGCGTGGGCGCCAGCCGCAAGGCACTGGTTGGAGCCATGGTCGGGACGATCGTGGGGCTGTTCTTCGGACTGATCGGGCTCTTCGTGGGTCCATTCGCCGGAGCTCTGCTGGGGGAACTCTGGCACGGTCGTCAGCTCGGCCTCGCTACCAGGGTGGGGATCGGCACCTGGCTGGGTATCCTGCTGGGGACGGTGCTCAAGCTGGGGCTTGGCTTCGCGATGCTGGGGCTGTTCGCTTTTGCCTGGTTCCTGTGATCCGCAGGAGCGAAGAAAAGAAGAGAGAGAATGATCGCCAGTAATTTCCGTAGACAACAACCGGTTGCTCCTGCTAGGATCGGGAGCACGACCATCAGATTTCTACACCTTCTATGACAAGGATCGCTGATGGCAAAGGAAAAGAGTGATTTGAATAAGTGTGAAACTGGCGGGGGAGGTTGCAGCTTCCATAATAACCGGGAATATCAAGATGCAGATGAGAGGATGATAAATTATGACGACGATGCTGGATATACCTGAATTACTGGCAGGACTCAGAGCAACTCCCGGAATATTGCGCGAGTTCGTAAACACCATACCGGAAAACAAACTGGACCTTCGCAGGGGCGATGGCTTCTGGACCATTTCCGAACATGTAACTCATCTGGCTCAAGTACAGCACATGCTGCTGGATCGTTTCAATCGATTCATGAATGAGGAACGTCCAGAATTTACCCCTTTTATTCCCTGCAAAGGCGAAGATCAGCCTGCTATCCCTGCAAGGGCAGACATCGATTCCGCTCTTCGGCAGTTTGAGCAATACCGGAACAAGCAGCTTGCCCTTCTTGAAAAAGCAGATATCGGTATCTGGCAAAGGACCGCGAGCCACCCTGAGTATGAACAGTATTCACTCTATATTCTGACAAGGCATGTCCTGATGCATGACCATTGGCATATGTACAGAATCGAAGAACTGTGGCTGACAAAAGATGCCTATCTTACACGGCTGGCATAAGAAGGAAGAGAGAAATACAGCTGGTAAGGCATAAAACAGCTTAAAGGAAGTCTCCTCTGCACCGGTCAGACAATCCGGGGCTGTTTGAGTTTTTCGAGCAGCGAGTTGATCCGGTTTCGCATCAGCATCCGCGGCATGGCAGCGACGAGCCCGCCGCGATCCAGGTTGATCTCCGGTTCCTGCCTCATCAGCAGGTTCATCACCAGGAATCTATCAGCCCGTATCCAGGCCTCGAGGATCATCCGGCTCCCTTCTCGGTTCAGCTCGAGAAAGGCCGCGGGCATGGTCCAGCCCATGCGGCACCGGTAACGTTGCCGCTCCCCGTCCTGCTCGACCAGTTCGAAGCCGTTGTCCTTTGCCCATTTCTTCACCATTTCCCATCGGCGCTGCTCGTAGGGCATCTCGCGACGGGTGCGACAACCCACCTTGAGGGCTTGCGGCATCTTGAACATTTTTATTCCTTTCTGTATTTATACGCAGAGTGTAAGTCCGACAGCCCCGGCACAATACCAGAACGAAGAGGACCATGGCAACCCGAAAGAATTATCCTCGCGCCTCCGGTATTTTTTTCGAGTTGCCTCGATCCGAGGGGAAATTGCTATTCTCGGACAACATCCTAGAGACAACGAATCCCGCCAAGATTCCACTGGCAGTGACCGCAGGGCACCTGACTTCCATAACAGTCATGGGCGGAAAGAATGTTGTCGTTGACCAGGGCGGCACATGGCCCCAGCGAACAACTCCAGCAGGAAGAATATTCATAACGTCCGGCTTCCTGCCGAAACCGGACATATTCCGGGTTCTGCCAGACCGCTTCCAGCGGCTGCTCCCGGATCGTGCCGAAGTCACACTGCTGTACCTGGACTTCCTCGCCAAGCACCCGGCAGGAGTAGGTATGCCATAAGAAATGACAGGGCATGACAGCGCCGCTCGCAGCGATAAAGACAGTCTGGTCGGTAATGAACGGACAGCTGCGTTCCGACAAGGCCTGGTGGGGCGGGAGAAAAAGCTCGATACCGTTTCGTGCGGCAACGGACCGGCCATCGGCAAATACCTGGTCCAGCATCTCGGCATCCCCGGGAGTATAATCGAGCAGGCTCCGCAGATGCAGACGGATATCCTTGTCTCTGGCCTCCTGCTGCAATTCTTGAAAAAGTTGCACTACTGCCTGATCGGCCTCGGTCTTGGTGAATTTCAGGTAGGTGGAAAGACAGTTCGCCAAATTTATTCCCTGGGCTGCCGCTCGTTCATTGTAGGTATTGAACAGCTGGACGGCCTCTGCAGAGTTGGGATTGAAAAGGCTCAGCCCCTCGGAGGAGCGGTCATAGAGCAGGAGATGGGTGGCAATGACATAGTCTGCACCATGGTCGGCGGCCCACTGAACAAACCTCGGCAGATCCCCGATAGATCGTTTGGTCAGGACCATTTCCAGGCCGATCCTGAAATGGCTGGCGCCGGCCGTCTTTTTTGCCGCAACAAGGCAGGCAATGGCCCTTGAAACGGCGGCGACCGAGTGTCCTCCGGCTTGATCCGCCGCAGTATCTTCAAGACTGTCCAGCGAAAGACAAACGGTCGACAGGCCGGCCGAGATCAGTCTCAGACTTTTCTCACGGTCAAGTAGAATACCATTGCTCTGAAAGCCGATGATTGCCTCCGGAGTCATTTTGGCCCTGGCGAAACGGATGATTTCTTCCAGTTCCGGGTGCAGCAGCGGTTCACCGATGCCGTTCAGGATCAGCGTCCGAGTGTTGGCAAGCGAGGGAGACAAACTTTTGAAGGCAGCAAACGGCAGATCTTCTTCGACGATACAACTTCCTGCCGCGTACTTGACACACATCCGACAATGCAGATTGCAGCGAGTGGTAAGCTCGACATATATTTTTACCGGATGCGGATCATCTGTACTCTGTTTCACAAGGGCATACACCTCAGATTGCTGTTTTTTTCTGCAATGGATCGAAAAACCGGTTTCCGATCTCAATGGATTATTCCGACAACACTGATGGGAAAGCTCGGCCTTGCGACATTGTCGGTACGAACGGTTATGGTATCGGCATAGCGGCCACTTGTGGTTCGCAGGTTTTCCACCCGGATAAGACAGCGGGCGTTACTGCCGGTATTGCATTGCTCGACCAGTTCGCTACGGATGACATCGTCTCTTTTGGTCAGTACCTCCAGAATAGTAAAAGGAAAATCCTTGTTCGGCAGGATCTCGACTTCAGCCGTCAGCGGTATCCCGGCCTGACCTTCCAGGCGTACCTGCGCCGGTCGGATCTCGACGAATTTAACCACCTGGCCGGTGACGACCAGATTGAGCAGGGGTTGGGCCGGATCGTCGGTTTGCACCCGTACCGTTTCCCTTTTCTGCCGTCCTCCGTAATTGCTGGTATTGAATTTTACTGTAATTCGTCCCTCCTCCCCGGGAAGGATCTGCCGCGTACTTGTCGCAGCCGTGCAGCCTCAACCCGATTTAACTTTTAGAATATTCAACGGTTCGTCTCCCCTGTTGGCGATTAAAAAATCGTGAACAACCTCCGTCCCTTCCGGCACCGGTTGGAATTCGTAAATGTTCTCGGGAAGATACACTTTCGGCCCTGTTCGCGGATCGGTCGTTGCGGTATGGCCAAGGTTGGGAGACAGACAGATCAGAATAAGCAAAAGCAATGTTCGCAACATGGGATACTCCTTATTGTTTGGGTTTTGAACGATTACGATTTACATTCCAACGCTTTCCGAGCAACACATATATCGTCAGATACAGGGAAACCGCGAGAAAGCCGAGGTCGCGGAGAATGGTGCCCACTCCGGCCGGACCTTCCTTGATCTCGGTGGAAAAGCAACCGCAGTGAATATCGAGACCACGAAGCTGATTGAGCACCAGCGCCCCGAGAAAAACGACCAGCAAGGCGGTGCCCGTAACTGTTGCGCCAGGCAGCATCACGCCAAAGAGCAGGCAGAGTCCGAGCAGCAGCTCCAGCCAGGGAAGGATGAGGGCTGTCATGTTAATAGCCGCATCCGGCAAAAGTTGATAGTTATAAACACCCAGGGCAAAGGCCTGTGGGTGCAGAATCTTGTCGTAGCTGGCATAGACAAACACCAGCCCGAGCAGGAGACGAAAAATATGGAACACCCATGGGCCGAGGTTTTGCAAGGCGTTGCCGCCCGCTTCAATTCCGCTTGCACGTTTGTCATCTTTCATCTGCTTCACCCGTTTTCCGGCTTGGTAATCCGGCATCCTGCCAGACGGTCCAGCCGTTGATCAAAACCCGGACGTCTGTAAATCCCATTTCTTTCAGAAACATGGCCAGATCGTGACTGAGTTCGCAGTTTTCGCCGTCGCAATAGGTGACGATAGTTTGATTGTCTTCCAGTTCACCGGCTATCTCCGTGAAGGCGGAGGTTACATCCTGCCAGGGCAGGCTCAAGGCGCCGCTGATATGTCCGTCTTCATACTGTGATTGGGGGCGGGTGTCGAGAAATATGGCCGTCTTCCGCTCAAACAATTGTTTTGCCTGATCGAGGTGAATCGCCGGAGTCTTCCCGTCACGATCGGTAAGACGGGCCGTAGCCGACCAATCATCGATCAGGGGGAGGGGAGTTTCGCGCCAGTGGTTTACCGCCACGGCCATCAGGCTGGCCATCACCATGAGGAGGGGGATCTGTCGGAGCGCCTGGAGTATCGGTCTTTTCATTACTTTCATTTTTTAATTCCGGGATGTCGGCAGCAAGTTCATTTCCCATCTTGCGGGGGATGTTTCTGCTCCGCGCCTGCATGATTCATTGTTACCCCAGGAGAATGAAAAATGCGAAAAATTTGAAAAGAAAAAATGCGATGGCGGTTCTGAGATCTTCTTCGTGTTTTCTTTACCGTGGAGGAAACTGGGCAAGAACTGCATCGACCAGCCTGGTGACAAAGACTGTCTTATCTTCGGGCGTCGAGTGCATGCCGACCCTTTCCGATCCGACTCCACGCCATATCAACGCCCCCGATACGGCGTCTTGAAGATCAATCGCGAGCATTCCCACATCATACTGGCGAGTAGCTAAACTATTGCCAAAGCCCAGCCCGCCATACCTGTAATATCGACCGAAGCCAAAACCGACGCTGGTTCCGTACGGCTCGGACTCCAGTCTGGTCTGGATCGAATACGTGTAGCTTACCAGGAAATCGGCAGGTGTCTGCTGTGCATACCCACGCACTGCCAGTTTCTGGTCGATTGCCTGACGGAACCGCTCATGCAGCAACGGGTTGTTCAGACGGAAATCCTCGGACGAATGTTCGGGCATCGCTCTCCACTGGTAAGTGCGATAGTGGGTAAAATCGATGCCCGGTCGGAAGTCCTGGCTGACCTGCACCGTGGAACAACCGGTAAACAGCAGCATTATGCTAATGACTGCTACTGCAGCCCATCGTTTCATACCACCTCCCGAAATCATGATACAAAAAAAAGGAGGACCGATGGTGATCCTACTCCTGGATGGCAAGCTCCATATCGATCATCTCCCGAGCTCTCTCCATTGCCCGCTGCTGGTTGTCGCCACCCATCGCGACATGCTGGGAACGACCTGAAGGGTCGGTAATGTCAAAGCTGAAATCTGCACACATATTCTTTTCGGCTTTCACTGAAATAGTCCAGCCTTTATAGGTATCCGAGATTGGAATGCTCATGATGACATCTCCCTTGCAGCTGAAGTTATGCGAAAAGTACTCCCGTATACATCGACAATAAGACTTGATGCGGGTATTTCCATCCAGGAGTGCTTGCCAAAGCGGTCTTTTCGAAAAAAATCAAAGCGGGCAGTGGAGTGTATGTTTTTTGAACAAAAATCTTTTATTGGTTCTTCAGGAAGAGTAGAACATAATGAACTGGATGGTTATCAAACGAGCCTGTTTGTGCCGATGCAGGTAATACAGTAAACTCTGCAAATGTTGGCCAGGTTATGAATCTGTTGCTCATTGTTCTGCTACCCTTTGCCGGCGCCCTGTTGCCGCCGTTTGCCGCGCGATTGGGGCGCGGGGCGACGGCATGGATCGCAGCCGTTGTACCGGCTGCGGGCCTGCTGCTGTCGGTGAAACCGCTGCTGGCAGCCTTTGGCGGAACTCCGATGGCGGTAAGCCGGGAGTGGCTGCCGCAGGCCGGCTTCGATCTCATCCTGCGCATGGATGGGCTTGCCGGGCTGTTCATCCTGCTGATCCTGGGCATCGGCCTGCTGATCATTCTCTATGCCAATTACTATCTCTCGGAAGATGATCGCCCCGGCCGGTTTTATGGAATGCTGCTGCTTTTCATGGGAGCCATGGTCGGTATCGTTCTCTCCGATCACCTGCTGCAGCTCCTCGTCTTCTGGGAGTTGACCTCCCTCAGTTCATTCCTGCTGATCGGCTTTCGCCATCGCAGCCAGGAAGCCCGCAGGGGCGCGAACATGGCGCTTACTGTCACCGGCGCCGGCGGTCTGGCCATGCTCGCCGGCTTTCTCCTGCTCGGCCATATTGTCGGCAGCTACCGGATCTCGGTCATACTCGGTGCCGGCGACATAATCCGCGCCCATCCCCTCTACACCCCGACACTGCTGCTGATCCTGCTTGGCGCCTTTACCAAATCGGCACAGTTCCCGTTTCATTTCTGGCTGCCCAGGGCGATGGCGGCGCCGACTCCGGTCAGCGCCTATCTGCATTCCGCCACCATGGTCAAAGCCGGTGTCTTCCTCCTGGCGCGATTGTTCCCGGCTCTTTCCGGCACCGATTTATGGTTTTTCGCAGTAGGCGGGACCGGTCTCGTCACCCTGCTGTTCGGGGCCTATACCGCCTTGTTCGAACATGATCTCAAGGGGCTGCTGGCCTATTCCACCATCAGTCATCTCGGTCTTATCGTGCTGCTGTTTGGCATCGATACGCCGCTGGCTGCCGTGGCCGGCGTCTTTCATATTATCAATCACGCCACCTTCAAAGCCTCGCTGTTCATGGCTGCCGGCATCATCGACCACGAAACCGGCACCCGCGACATGCGCCGCATCAACGGACTGTGGAAATACATGCCGCATACCGGTACCTTGGCCATGGTCGCGGCCGCCGCCATGGCCGGTGTACCGCTGCTCAACGGATTCATGTCCAAGGAGATGTTCTTTGCCGAAACCCTCCATCTGAGCGTAATGGGTCAGGCGGCCTGGCTCCTGCCGGCAGCCGCGACCACGGCCGGGATCTTTGCCGTTGCCTATTCGGCCCGCTTTATCCATGATGTATTTTTCAACGGCGAACCGGTCAACCTGCCAAAATATCCACCGCACGAAGCTCCTCGGTATATGATTTTGCCGGTCGAGGTGCTGGTCGGTCAGTGCCTGCTGGTCGGGGTTTTTCCTACCTTGACCGTGGCCCCCTTTCTGGCGCTCGCTTCGGCCGCTGTGCTGGGTGGGCCGCTGCCTGAATACAACCTGGCGATCTGGCACGGTTTCAACACCCCCTTCATCATGAGTCTGATCGCCCTGGTCGGCGGTATGACGCTCTACAGCATGCGGCGACGGCTCTATGATTTGCATGAACGGCTGTTTCCGAAGATTGACGCAGATCTTCTTTTTCAAAAAAGTGTTGCGCATTGCATCGATGCCGCACGAGCCATTACCGCGGCCATGGAGAACGGGTCTCTGCAGCGATACGCTGCGCTGCTGCTGATGGCCGCCGGTGCGGCGCTGGTCCTGCCGATCGTCACCGGCACGGATTTCACCGGTGAACAGTCGCCTTCCGGCACCGATCCCGTCACCCTGCTCGGCGCATTCCTGATAATGGCCGCGGCTTTAGTCACCGTGCTGTGGCGCCGGCAGAGGCTGATTGCCCTGATCGCCCTGAGCGTTGTGGGTCTGCTGGCGGTTTTGACCTTCGTTCGATTTTCCGCACCCGACCTGGCGCTGACCCAGCTGGCGGTGGAGGTTGCCACCATCATGCTGCTGCTGCTGGCCCTGCATTTCCTGCCGCAGCAGGATCGCGCCGAGTCGACGCCGCTCCGTTGCGGCCGGGATCTGCTGCTGGCTCTGACTATAGGCGGCGGAATGGGCCTGCTTACCTGGGCTGTCCTCACCCGTCCGTATGCAACAAGCATCGCCGGATATTTCATGGAAAACAGCCTGCCGGGCGGCGGAGGGGTCAATGTGGTCAATGTCATCCTCGTTGATTTCCGCGGCTTCGACACCATGGGGGAAATCACCGTGCTGGCCATTGCCGCCGTTGCCATCTACGGCCTGCTCGATAACCTCTGCCTGGAGCCAGGAACCCTGCATGGAGTCAGGCCGCGTTGGGCGGCGGAGCGTCATTCCCTGATAGTTACCCAGATAACCCGCTTCCTCCTGCCGCTGGCCCTGATGGTGTCGATCTATCTGTTCATGCGCGGCCACAATGCACCGGGGGGCGGCTTTATCGCCGGGCTGACCATCGCCATCGCCCTGATCCTGCAGTATATGGCCAGCGGCATCGCCTGGACGCATCGGCAATGGCGGCAAAAATACCATAAAGCGATTGCCTGGGGGGTCCTTCTTGCTCTTTCCACCGGTATCGGCAGCTGGCTGTTCAATCATCCCTTTCTGACCTCCGCCTTCGGTCACTTCCGTCTGCCGTTGATCGGCGAATTTGAACTGGCCACCGCCATGCTGTTCGATCTCGGTGTATCTATCACCGTGGTCGGGGTCATCATGCTGATTCTTGCCACTCTGGGTAAACTGAGCATGCGTTGTATGGAAGAAACACGGAGGGGCGTCTGATGGAAGTCCTTGCCTCCCTGGTGATAGCAGTGCTTTTTGCCGGCGGCATCTATCTGGTGCTCAGGGCCCGCACCTTCCAGGTGGCGCTCGGCCTTTCCATGCTGTCGTATGCGGTCAATCTTTTTCTGTTTTTTTCCGGGGGCCTGGTAACGGGCGCCCCACCTTTGGCAGGAGGCGCGGCAGCGACCGCCGATCCGTTGCCACAGGCCCTGGTGCTTACCGCCATCGTTATCGGCTTCGGTATGATCGCCTTTGTCGTGGCCCTGGCCCTGCGCGCCCGCGGTGAACTGGACAATGATCATGTCGACGGCCGGGGAGGGAAGCGATGAGCCACTGGATTATGGCGCCTTTACTCCTGCCCTTGGCGGCAGGCATGGTCAACCTGTTACTGGTCAAAAAAGGCATCGGAGCGCAACGTATGGTCTCCCTTGCCGCCGTTGCAGGTCTTCTGCCGGTGGCGATCCTGCTGCTCCAGCTTGCAGGCGGCGGTGAATTCGGCGTGTATCGGCTGGGCAACTGGCCGGCCCCTTTCGGCATCATTCTGGTTCTCGATCGCCTGAGTGCTCTTCTTCTCCTGCTGACTGCCGCACTGGCCCTGCCGGTTATATTCTATGCCGCAGGTGGCGACGACCTGATCGGCAGGAATTTCCATGTCTTGTTTCCTCTGCAGGTGTTTGGGATCAACGGCGCCTTTCTGACAGGGGATCTTTTCAACCTGTTTGTCTTTTTTGAAATCATGCTGATCGCCTCGTACAGCCTGGCCGTGTATGGAGGGGGGCCCGATCGTATTCGCGCCAGTCTGCACTACGTGGTGCTGAACCTGATCGGATCCAGCCTGTTTCTTGTGGCAATCGGCACCCTCTATTCGGTAACCGGTACCCTGAATATGGCGGATCTGGCGGAAAAAACGGCGGCAGCGGCACCGGAGCAGGCGGCACTGCTCCGAATAAGTTCCCTGCTGCTGCTTGTGGTCTTTGCCCTGAAGGCAGCCGTCTTGCCCCTGCATCTCTGGCTGCCTGCCCTCTATAGCAGCGTTTCCGCCCCGGTGGCCGCGCTTTTTGCCATTATGACCAAAGTCGGGGTCTATGCCATTCTCCGCACTTTTACGCTGATCTTTCCGGCTGGTATCGTATCCCCCGATATCATAGCCTGGCTGCCGCCACTCGCGCTGCTTACCCTGATTGGCGGCGCCCTGGGAGTGCTCGGCAGTCGCCGGCTGACGGCCCTGACTGCTTATCTGGTGGTGATGTCGGTGGGAATGCTCCTGACCGGCGTCGGCCTGATGAGCGTTGCCGGCATTGGCGCCGCACTCTATTATCTTCCGCATACCACCCTGACTACAGCCGGAATGTTTCTGCTGGCCGATGTTATCGCCGGGCAACGCGGCCCTGCCGGAGACTGGTTCCTGCCTGCGCCGCCGGTGCCATGGGTTCTGCCCGGCGTGCTGTTTTTTGTGGGCGCCGTGGCCGCCGCCGGAATGCCGCCGCTCTCCGGTTTCATCGGCAAACTGCTTCTTCTCCAGGCCGTTTCCCCGGATGCCGCCGGATGGCTTTGGCCCGTCGTCATAACCGGGAGTCTTGCCGGACTGGTTGCCCTTAGTCGGGCCGGCACTCGACTGTTCTGGCGAACCGAAGGGAAAACGTTTTCCAGACCAAGACCTTCTCTCACCCGTGTCGCACCGGTTGTTGTGCTGCTGGCGATGAGTGTGGTTCTGACCATTTTTGCCGCGCCGATCTGCCGCTATGCAGAGGCCACCGCAGCCCAGTTGTTGACTCCCCAGGACTATATTGCTGCGGTGCTGCAAAAGGAGAGAACTCCATGAGAGGCTGGCTGCCCCAACCCATATTCAGCCTGTGTTTGTGGCTGGTCTGGCTGCTGCTGGGCAATACCCTGGCGCCGGGGCAGGTGCTGCTCGGGGCTCTGCTCGCTTTAGCCCTGCCACTTTTTACCGTGCGTTTCTGGCCGGATCGACCGCGCCTTCGCCGGCCTCTGCAGCTGTTGCCCTACTTCGCTCTATTACTCTGGGATATCACCGTCGCCAACCTGGTTGTGGCGCGGTTGATTCTCGATCCGACCCGGAAGCTGCGCCCGGCATTTATCCGGTTGCCCCTCGATTTGTGTAATGATTTTGCCATTGTCGTCCTGACCAATACCATTTCCCTGACGCCGGGTACCGTCTCGGCCGATTTGAGCATCGATCGTCGGACGCTGCTCATTCACGTTCTCGATGCCGAGGATGAAGCGCAGATCATTGCTCGTATCAAGCACCGCTATGAAAGACCATTACAGGAGATCTTCGAATGTTGAGCACCGCCGTAACCATCGCCTTTGCCTGCATCGCCGCAGCCCTTCTTCTCAATTTCTGGAGACTGGTGCGCGGACCGTCACTGCCGGACCGCATCCTGGCACTGGACACCATGTATATAAACACCACTGCGCTGCTCGTACTTTTCGGTATTCACCAGGGTCTCACCGTCTTCTTCGAAGCAGCCCTGCTGATTGCCCTGATGGGGTTTGTCGGTACTGTCGCTTTGTGCAAGTACCTGCTCCGCGGCGATATAATCGAATAAGGAGAAACGGCTATGTTGGAATTGCTTACTTCCTTCTTTCTGATCGTCGGCGGTCTCTTCGTCCTGATCGGTTCCATTGGACTGGCCCGGTTTCCCGATCTGTTCATGCGTCTGCACGGCCCGACCAAGGCCACCACCCTCGGCGTCGGCGGAATCCTCATCGCTTCCGTGCTCCATTTCAGTTCCCTGGGGGCCGGTCTCAGCCTGCATGAAATTCTGGTTGCCATGTTTCTGATGATCACTGCGCCGGTCAGCGCCCACCTCATCGCCCGCACCATGATCCACCTGCGCGGCAGTGATGATGGTAAGATAAAAGGGGAATGAGGCTGAGGCTTAAAAATATGCCTAGACGATTATAGGAGTTGACATACTCGTCGTCTTTTGTCATTTATTCACTGTGAAACTTTCAACCAGCTAAGCATAGGAAGTGATACTTCAAGGGAGGAATAACATGATCATCATGAACAAGAAGATGGCCGGGGGGATGTGTTTTCTGCTCGTTCTGGTCACGGCAACATGGGCATGTTCCTCAGAGAAGCCCCAGCAGGAACAGAAGGTGAGTATTCCTGAGAATACAATCGACCCTGCGATCTGGGGCAAGGCCTATCCCGAGCAGTACGAGCTCTGGCGGCAGACCGAGGAGCCCACGCCTGCAGGCAAAAGCAAGTATAAAGTCGGCTTCGACGCGGACAACATCACCTACGACAAGCTGTCCATGTATCCGTACATGGCGCTGCTGTTTAACGGGTGGGGTTTCGGCATCGAATACAATGAACCCCGCGGTCATGCGTATATGGTCAAGGATCAGCTCGAGATAGACGCCAAGCGCGTGGGCGCAGGCGGCGTGTGCCTGACCTGCAAAACGCCTTATGCACCCGTGCTTGAAGAGAAGATGGGACAGGATTATTACATGCTGCCTTTCCGCGAAGTGGTGAACCGGATGCCCGAAGAGCATCGGGAATTAGGCGTAGCCTGCATCGACTGCCACAGCAGCAAGGATATGACGCTCAAGCTGTCGCGCGACTTTACCCTGGGCAAGGCTCTCGATTCAATGGGCGTCAAGACTGAGGAACTCACCCACCAGCAGATGCGCTCGGTAGTCTGTGCGCAATGCCACGTGACGTACAACATCACCAAGACCGCCGAGGGCAAGTCCAACGGCATCTATTACCCCTGGCAGACTAGCAAATGGGGCAACATCAGCATCGAAAACATCATCGAGAAAATTCGCAGCGATCCCGACAACAAAGAATGGACTCAGGCGGTAACGGGCTTTAAGCTGGGCTTCATACGCCACCCCGAGTTCGAGCTCTATTCCTACAACAGCACCCACTGGCAGGCGGGAGCCTCCTGTGCCGACTGCCACATGCCCTCCATCAAGGTTGGTGAGAAAACGGTTTCGGATCATCGTGTCATGAGCCCGCTCAAAGCCGACCTGCGCGCCTGCGAACAATGCCACGATCAGGATGCAGAGTTCCTCAAGCAACGCGTCATCAGCATTCAGGATCATACAGTCTCGCTCATGCTCCGTGCGGGTTACGCCACGGCCACGGCAGCCAAGCTCTTCGAGGCCGCACATAAGGCTCAGGCCCAAGGCACAGAGTTCAATAAGGAATTCTATGAGCGGGCAAAAGACTTCTATCTCGAGGCCTTCTATCGCCAGCTGTTTATCGGCGCGGAGAACTCAGTGGGCTTTCATAATCCGCCGGAAGCGTTGCGCATACTGGGCGACGCGGTGGCCTTTGCCGGTAAATCCGAGGCCCTGCTGCGTCAGATGCTCGCCCAGGCGGGGGTGAAGGTGCCCATGGATATTGATCTTGAATTGATCAAGTATGTGGATGAACGTGGTGAGAAAAAGCTGAAAGCCAAGCCCGAGCAGGAGATTAAGGATCCCTTTGGGCTTCAGCAGCGTTTTTTGCCCGCCCTCTAAATTGGTTCGGGCACCTGCGTTTTTTTGTTGGGGACATGGACAGTATTCTAAATTTAAAGCGTTGCAGTAGTACTGCAACGCTTCTTTGTTGTCCATTTACCCGCTGAGGAGTTGGGCTGACACCCAAATTATTGGATGCCGGTTAAATCTTTGGGGGCGCTTTCCTTGATTTTTGGCAGCAGTTTTTTTCCATTCTCGTCGACTTTTACGAGAAATTTCGCTCCCTTGGCGATTGATACTTCCTTGGTCCCTTCAAAGACAACTTTGATTGTCCCACAGCTATCTACTGCAATAATTTTTCCAATACCCCATTCCGCTTTTTTATTATGTCTAACGTTTTCACCTTTACATAGCATCGCTGTCATTACTTCCTCCTAGGAATTTTGTTGAACAAGCTTTTGATACAATAAGTCTTAACTTGACAAAATCTCCTATTGTTTATCAAAAACGAAAAAAGGCGAAGATATTGCCGAACATCTTTAATGATATTTTTCTAAATATCGTCTGGAATGAGGAGTTTATGGTCGGAGAGAAGACATTTCCGATCTTCAAAAAAAATCTCTCCTAGTCTGGCAGCCTTTGTTGCCCCTGGCTGGTTGTGCTGGCTCCGGCACCACAGGACGGTTGTCGAGCAGCTTGATCTGCAGGACTTCGCAATAAAAAATATAGCCATTTGTTAAAACAAAGCATATATGAATATAAAGCGGACAAAACGAACAATGGGCCCGGTTAGTCCCTTTTGATTTCCATCCCCCAAACGAAAACATCTGCAGAGGGTCCCGGCGACAAGCCGAGGATGTGCTGAACAGGCCTTGGGTTCTGCGCGCCGGAGCCCCTGAAAGACCTGCCGCCCGCTACCCGTTATCACTCCTGACAGCCGGCCATTACAGGATACATCGGTCCACACTATTTTACGCTCAGATTTTCTGGGGAGGATGAGATATAATGAGAAGAACTATTCATCAATGGAGAGACTGGCTCCTGGAATATGTAGGTGATGACAAGTACGAGTTGATCAAAAAAGATAATCTATCGGTTTTTCGCATTATTGTGGCTAAGAATGCCATGGATGCAGAAAATGAATGTCAACGGATTATCAAAAGCGCCAAAGAAGAGCCGGAGGAATAAAACTGAAGTTTTATGTTGTTTATCTGAGTCTGCAAGAAATATTCAGTTGAACAGGATGGCCGAATCGGCCTTTGCCCAAATGCTGACGTAGCCGTCCAGCACCTCACTCGAACGAGAGAAGGGTTTTGAGCCTCTCGATAGTCAGAGGGGCACACCCTTCGTAGTCGTTTTTAACGTTAATGAAGACCTGATGCCGCCTTTCCCGCAGATCGCTCACAATATGTTTGAGATGCATAAGTTCATCATCTCTTGGCTTGACAATCCTGTCCCATACCTTCTTTTTTCTTCCCCCGGTTTCCCTTCGATCCATGCCAAGAAGTCTCAGCACTACCGGGTTACTCAGGCGATCCTTGAATTGCTCGTACACTTCCAAGATCGAAGGCATGAAGTAGCCCTGCAGAAATACGGGGCCGACATGATGATCGGCGAGAAATTCAAAATATTCGCTCTTCAAATAATTCGGATTCCGGATCTCTATGCAGTACCGGTATCCTTCCGGTAGACCCAGAACAAAGACTTCAAGCATGTCGAGAAAATGGCCGAGACTGGCCATTTTGTTTCTGTTCAGGTATTCGAACTGAAATATCAGCGGGCCGATATGATCACCCAGCGGCTCCAGGGTCCGGAGGAACTTTCCCATGAGTTCGGTGGAAAAAAAGTATGGATTGGGAATCAGAGGGGCCTTTTTCCGGTGGTTGTAAAAGTGGGTCAGGGTGATGCTGTTAGGGACTTTGATGCTGAAGATAAAGCCCGGCGGAACCGACTCTGCATATTCGCGTACCACTTCAGCTTTCGGCAAGACCACGATATTCTCTTTGAACAGGGACCAGAACCACTGATCGATTTCAACGGTCGAAAAATGCCCGCTGTATGTCCGCAGAAAATTTAAATCATTCCCCTCAGGATATACCAGCCCCTGCCAGGATTTGTATTTCCAGCTTATTGTGCCGATTCTGATGTCTTCTGTCGCCATAATCAGAATGATAATAACTTTTTCAGCGAGAACAATGGAGGACACTTCCGGGAATTATGTCGATGACATGCAAAGACTTCCCCCATGTTTCTTTTCCCATGCCATAGATAACGATAGATGGAGCAATGCGCAGCAGGTACCTATTGTTATTTCAGACATGATGTTTAAAGTGCCGTGTTAGGTAGGTTCACCGGAAGGATAAGATGGCATGGGGCCCAAAGAGGGCAAAAAGAAAGAGGATAAAGAGCAGCCATGACTGGTTCTGGAGAAACAGTTTCAATCTGGATGAAGACGGCGGACGTACCGGTCCAATCGCCACTCTCTGAAAATACGCATGCCGATGTGTGTATTGTCGGCGCAGGGATAGCCGGTATGACGACCGCGTATCTGCTTGGCCGTGAAGGAAAGTCGGTAATCGTACTCGACGATGGCCGCATTGGCGGCGGCATGACTGAACGGACAACAGCGCACCTCTCCAGCGCCATAGACGACCGCTACTTTGAGATCGAGCGTATACACGGCAAAAAAGGTGCTCAACTTGCTGCTCACAGCCACTCCGCCGCAATCGACCGTATCGAGGCAATCGTCGCCGAAGAGGGAATCGATTGTGATTTCGAAAGGCTCGACGGATATCTCTTTGCTCCGCCTGGCGATGCAAAAGAAGTACTTGAACGCGAACTGAAGGCCGCCCATAGCGCGGGACTCACGGATGTCGTGCAGGTCGAGCGCGCGCCTGTCGGTTTCGATACAGGCATGTGTTTACGCTTTCCGCGACAGGCGCAGTTCCATCCCTTGAAATATCTCACCGGACTTGCCCGGGCAATTAAGCGGGATGGCGGACGGATCTTCACGGGAACGCACGTGAGCGTTATCAAAGGTGGGCCGTCTGCAAGGGTAGAGACGAGCAGCCGGCATGTTGTGACTGCCGGTGCCATTGTCATGGCGACAAACACTCCTGTCAATAACCTTGTTGCCATCCACACCAAGCAGGCCAGCTATATTACCTATGTCGTCGGCGCAAGGATTCCGCGTGGTTCAGTCACAAGAGCATTGTACTGGGATACGCTCGATCCGTACCATTACGTAAGGCTGCAGAGCGTTTCCGGTGAAGGCGATGACTATGACCTGCTGATAGTCGGAGGCGAAGACCACAAAACGGGACAGGCTGACGATGGCGCAGAACGACATGCACGGCTTGAGACGTGGGCGAGAGAGCGATTCCCGATGATTGAAAAAATCGAATACAGGTGGTCCGGCCAGGTTATGGAGCCTGTCGACGGTGTTGCCTTCATCGGTCGCAATCCCGGAGACCAGCAGAACGTCTTTATCGCGACAGGTGATTCGGGAATGGGTATGACCCACGGCACCATCGCCGGAATCCTTATCACGGATTTAATCATGGGGCGCGAGTGCCCGTGGGTGCCGCTCTACAGTCCATCGCGCAGATCGCTTCGTTCGCTTGTTACCTTTTCCAAGGAAAATCTCAATGTTGCCGCACAGTATGTGGAAGATTATTTCACAGGCGGTGACGTTGACTCGGTTGAAGAAATTGCACCGGATGAAGGTGCTGTCCTTCGACGCGGGCTGACGAAGGTTGCTGTCTGCCGCGACAAACAGGGGGCGCTGACTGAGCGTTCAGCCGTATGCCCGCATCTCGGATGTATCGTAAGCTGGAACAGTCTGGAGAAGACGTGGGATTGTCCGTGTCACGGCTCGCGTTTTGATCGATACGGGCAAGTAGTTCAAGGCCCGGCGAATAGTGATCTAAGGAAAATAGACGAATAATCGATCATTCAGATGCGTAAAGGTAATTCGTTAGAGTTGCATTTTCGGTGTTGACTTGGTTATATATTAAATCTCTGTCATGTGGCATGATGATATCTCATCGATTTCGGTAGACAGAGACCCACGGTCCCTGTTGGTAATACCCTTGAGGGGTGTTAGGATCGGAGCACAATCAGTTTCCCCTGTGGCGGACAGTCAGAAGCAGGGTTCCAAAACTTTTCAGCAGGCCATGAAGTTTGCCTCTGAACTCAGCGTGTGTTAAAAAAATGACATTGGAGTGAGTGTATCTCCATATTTTTTTCGGATGTGACGCTGCCTGCTCTGCAGGTAGAAAGATAAATATCAAATTAAAGGTGATTTTTTGCAAACAGTAGTTAAAAAGTGGTTCCGCGATAAGGACTCCGGATTTCTCGATAACGGAGGTGCCGCAGACATAATGGTACACAAGGCAGACCTTGTTAACTGTCAGTTTTTGAAGGTTGGTGAAACAGTTGAGTTTGAATGTCACCAGGATAAACAGGGGCTGATCGCGAAAAAGGTCAAACTTTCGAACCAGAAAAAAATAAACGGCAAGAACACGAAGCCGTTTCGCTTTGGAGTAATGACTTAAAGAAGAGCAATCTTCCACAGCGAAACAGGTGACGAGCGGGGACCTACAAATTGTATTCCTTGAGCTTATTGATCAGGGTTTGTCGAGCAATACCCAGTTTTTTGGCGGTCAGGCTCTTGTTGTTGTTTGTTTCCTGCAGCATCGAACGAATCATCTCCCGCTCCATGTCGCGCAGGGTCCAGCCCTGATCCGGCAGGTTTCTGCTGCTGGTGTCTTCATGCTCCGGCAGGAAATGCGGGGGCAGCTCACGCGGCGTAATCTCTTCGCCAAGACACAGGATAACCGCCCGTTCTATGGTGTTTTCCAGTTCTCTTATATTGCCGGGCCAATTGTATCGCATGAAAATGCTCAGGGTCTCGGGATGAAACCCCTTGATGTTCTTCTTGTTCTTTACGGTATAGCGGGAAAGGAAATGATTTGCCAGCTCGACGATGTCGCCTTGGCGTTCTCTGAGCGGAGGCATGACAATCGGTACTACCGCCAGACGGAAAAAAAGATCCTGTCTGAAGGTTTCCTGTTTGATCATCGCATCGAGATCTTTGTGGGTGGCTGCCAGTAGCCTAACATCGACCTTCATCGTTTCGCTGCTTCCTAATCTTTCGAATTCGCCTTCCTGCAACACCCGCAAAATCTTGGCCTGAGTCGTCAGGCTCATGTCTCCGATTTCATCAAGGAAAAGGGTACCCTTGTGGGCTAGTTCGAAACGGCCTTTTCTTCTGATTGTAGCCCCGGTGAAGGCTCCTGCCTCATGGCCGAACAATTCGCTTTCCAGCAGACTCTCGTGCAGAGCGGAACAGTTGACTTTGATAAAGGGGCCGTTTTTTCTCGGGCTGTTTTCATGGAGACCGTTGGCGACAAGCTCTTTGCCTGTTCCCGACTCTCCGCGGATGAGCACCGTCGCATCGCTGTTGGCAACCAGCGACAGCGTGGCGAATAATTCCTGCATAACCGAGCTTGCGCCGATAATATTGCCAAAGGTATACTGTTCCGCTAAGCGCTTTTTGAGCTGGTCGTTTTCTCTTTTCAAAGAGTTGTGGTCGAGTGCACGAGTAAGGATATGGGCGAGGTTGCCGATATCGATTGGTTTGGTTACGTAATCGTACGCTCCTTTTTTTATCGCCGTAACGACACTTTCAATCGACGAGAAAGCGGTAATGACAATGGTCGGAATAGTAATGCCGGCCGAAGCCAGCGCTTCAAGGGTTTCTATTCCTCCCATCCTTTCCATCTTCAGGTCGAGCAGAATGAGATCCAAAGACATTTTTTCGACTGCCTCGAGAACCTGATCGCCGTCTTCCCTTTCAATTACATTATATCCCAATTTTTCCAGGTTCAGCTTGAGCATGGTGCGGTGACCAAAATCGTCGTCAACCAGTAAAATATCAAACTTTCCTGCATGTTTTTTAGGCATGATGCCGCATCTCCTGAGGTAATATGATAACAACAGCCGTTCCCTGGCCGACCTTCGACGTTACTTCGAAGCGGCCATGGTGCTGTTCGACTATCTGGTGGCAGACCGCCAGTCCCAGACCGGTGCCGTCTTTGCTGTCGGTGAAGAAAGGATCGAACATCTTGTTCTGAGTTTCCTCGTTCATTCCTTTTCCCGAGTCACGAACGCATATCCGGCATTCGGTGCCGGACTGCGTCAATTCAAGTGAGATTTTACCTTCCACGGGTGTCGCCCGGATACTGTTTTTCAACATATTGAGGATGACCTGAATGAGCAGATTGGCGTCTCCATAAAGAATGACATCTTCATCCTTATGACATGAATAGGAAATCTTTTTTGCTGAGAAATCACTCGCCAGAAGGGTTGAGATTTTCTCCAGGAAGGCATCGACATCAACCTTCTCGAAAACCAACTCACGGGGAGCTCCGAACTGCAGAAGTTCGGAGACAAGCTGGTTGAGCCTGTCGACCTCGTTTATCATGAAGTGAGCGTATTTTTTACAGGCATCGGACGCCCCGGTTTCAGACCCGAAAAACTGGGCAAATCCTCTCAAGGTGCCGAGCGGGTTGCGTACTTCATGGGCAATGCCTGCTGCCATGCTGCCAAGGGCTGCCAGTCTTCTCGATCGTTCAAGCTGCCATTCCATTTTCCGAATTTCCCGAATATCCCTCAATACCAGCACATGTCCGATCCAGTTCCCCTGATGATCGAACAATCGGGCGGAGCCGACTTTGACCGGCACGATCTCGCCGCCGATATGCGGACATTCTGCGGTTTGTTCGAGAGAATGGTTTTGTGCTTTGAGGAGTTCCGCCGGACATGCCGGGAAGATATTAAAAATCGGCTGTCCGGCAATGTCGTCCATCGATTTGCCAAGCAGTTTCTCCGAATTTTCGTTGCAGGAGACGATCTTGTTGTCGGGGTCTAAGGTTATCAGGCTGTCGGGAATGCTTTCCAGGACGTTGTCGGCGTAGAGTCTGGTGTTCAGCAGGGTGGCATGGGTGACCCGCATTTTCCGGTAAAGAAAGATGAAGTAGAGACCTGCGGAAAAAAGGAGCAGGAGCATTGCCAACATAAAAAGCGTGTGATGCATATCTTCTTTCCTGGCCTTTTCAAACTCACTGGTAAAAAAGCCTATGGAAATGAACATCCTGCCATGCGGTTTGTGCGCCATGTTCCATTGTTCCCAGCGTTGTTCCATCATGGTCATACCTGTTGGGGACGCCTGGATCGGGATAAACTGTTTGGTAACTTCAAAGATGCCGTCACGCCAATTAATTGTCGAGACAGGTTCTGTGCCGACCTCCTGGATGTCGACATAGGATTTTATCATGGACTCCGGCAGCGAACCTTCCGAAACAAGAACAGTATCTTTTTCATCGATTATTCTGATATAGGCGATACCACTGTCTTTTAAAATCTCGGAGGCGAGATCGACCAGGGGATTATGTCCCGTCGATCGTCGAAACAGCATCGATGTTCTGGCGCCGGCCTCAAAGGCATGGATCATGGTCGTTCCCTGGCGATGGAAGGACAGCTTCATAAGCTGCAACCCGCGGTCGATATGGTCGACAGTTGCGGCGGCGAGAATCCCGGAGAGGATTACGGCGGTAAGAAGCAGGAAGAAAGCGGGTTTGGAGAAGGTGAATGATTTTTCTCCCTTAAGAAGCAGTGCATCCCTCATGACAAGATATTCTTCATTGTTCTTTCGGAATAAGCATTCTGAAAATCGCTCCGCCATGAGCTCCGGGTCGATAGATCAGATCACCGCCGAGGTCCCGTAACAATTTCCTGCCGGAAGAGAGGGAAAGACCATATCCATCCGGTCTGGTGGTGAAAAATGCGGTAAATAATTTTTCTTCGTTTTCCTTTGCCACTCCCGGTCCTGAATCCGCCACCTCAAGCACCCATTCATTTTCGCCGCTGAATGACCGCAAAACGACAGCCTGTCCTCGTTGTGAAAAATCGATGGCATTGTTGACCAGTTCATCGAAGATGCGGAAGAGCGGTTCCACCGATATCGTCGACGGGCAGCCCGTTCCAGTGGGCTCAATCGTCATATTGAGTCCTTTGCCGGCCGCCTGCCGACTATATTTCTTAAAACTATGCCGCAGTATGTCATTGAGATCGGTTGATAAAGATGTGTGATCAAGAGTGGGGGCGAAATGGCTCAAACCATCTACCATTCTTTTCAGCCGGTCAATCTCGCTGAGGAAATCATCGTTGGCATCGTCATTTTTCAATCCGCCCGATTGTCTATAGATTGAATGGACGCCTGTCACAATATCGCGTATTTCAACGCCGAGTGTCGATGCAGCTTTGCCGAGAGCGGTGATCCGCTCATTTTTGAGCAGTTGCTGCTGTTGTCGGCGCTGTCTGTCCGACAGCCATCCCATCAGGAAGGCGACGAAGAGGTAGAGAGCTATCTGGGTCACGACTGTCAGGTGCATTCCCCCCTCGTGGTGCCTCAAGAGCATCGCCGGTCCGTACAGAATACTTACGGCAACCGCCGTCGACAGACCGGCGCGGGTGCCGAACCAAAAACTGGCAAGTACCAGTGGAATGTAAAAAAGCTGTTGGTGGAGAACATGAAACCCAAGATCGGTCCCGGTGTACAACAGATGGACGGCGGAGATCGATCCAACCAGAAAGACAACGAACAATGTTTTTATAGCCATATTATTCCCCTATGTTGTCCCTTGGCGATAAAGATAAAAGAAAGCCCCGTAAGGGAACTCGGAAAAAAACCCTGCTTTATCAGGGTAGGTGCAACCCACATTTTGTCAAGGCAGCTTTGCATTTTGTGTTCCAGAGTGCCCAAAAAAGATAAATGTGGATATCTCGCTGAATATACGTAACTCTTTTCATGCAAGTGGCAGAAAATAGTAAGGTGGGCAACTTCTTATGCCGCAGTGCAGTGTACATTATTTGGACGAATAGCGTGGTGAAGTGTCCAGGATTGAGACTATTTTACAGGTAATCAAGTTTATCAAAGACCGGATTTGAATAGCAAGCCGGCTCCTGTTGTTTTTCGTCTTTTGATTCGTTCTGTCAAGGCAGAGGGCGGTGCGGTTGGAGAGTCGCATGCTCGCCTGTGGGGGTGGGCGATTGTAAAATATTGAGACGATCTGGGCCGTTTTGCCCGCTGTCATTTGTTTGAATTTTGTACATCAAAAGAAATTTCCGGTCTTCACTTTGCTGTAATGCGTCTGCACAACTTGATGAATTTATGAACATTATCTGGTTTTCTCCTGAGAAGATCGGCCTATGGCCTGCTTTTTGCGATACGCAGGGTAAATCGATCGAAGTTCAGATCAATGGCACAAACGAAATTCGCTTTAACAAGAACAGGGTGGGTCAAAAAACATACCGCTCATTAATTTCAATTACATGGAGGTTTCAATGACAGCAAGAAATACCTGTTCCGGAAGGATGATCTCGCTGGTTCTGTGGGGGCTTCTTCTTTTCACCCCTCTTTCTGCCGGAGCGAGGGATGGCGCCGGATATCACTCCGGTCAGAGCGCTGATGATGGGGGGCATATTACTGGCCAGCAAGAGATGATAACTTCCCGACAGCGACTGATCGAATCGGCCATGTCCCATGTCTCCGTAGTGGAAACCAACCTGATGGATATTCGCTCGCGGGGGAATGAGGTCGAGATAATGGCGGCCGAAAACTCTCTGCGCGAAGCGGAAAATCTGCTTATCTCGCTCATGGCGCAAGCGGCCGGAGTCCCTGTAGTCACCATCACAACCATGCATTCCTCGGGAACTCCCTTCTCTCAAATTGGTTATGACCTGGGGGTGTTTGAACTGCGCGCAGGCGATGCCGGCATCGACGGTCAGGCGATGGGAGCTGTCCCAGCACAAGACTTGGATATCAGAAGCATAACCATGAGTGGCGATATCGGCACCGAGCACCATGCGGGAGCATATCATGATGGAGGTGATGGGAATAACGGCAATGTTCGGGTTGTGGTCACTGAGGATTACCGGACCCGGGGATGGGATGATCATCATGGCACCGTACCTGTGGTTGAGAATGTTGCAGACCCGGCATATTCCGGTTCAATGCCGTACCGAGGAAATATCAATCATTATAACAGTGGTGGAGGGATGGGTGGAATGCATTAATGGACCGGCAGAGCTTTTATGGACCGGCAGAGCTTTTTCACTTTCTCACAGAGGAGGCGGATGCATTGCCTCACACCAAAATGGATTTTAAAAAAGGAAAACAAAAGAACATGAAAACGATACGTACAGTCTTGCTCTTGTCCCTGCTGGTGTTGGTAGTCAGTTCCTGTGCCCGCGGATACGATACGTCCCATTCCGGACACTATGGTTCTACCCAGGTCTATGAAAGAATGTCCTACCCTTCCGCTGTCTTTGTAGGTACGCCATACCGGGCCTATTCTCGGACAACCTATGTTGGTGTAAACTCCTTTTATTATCCCGGAGGCGGCATGGGTGGTGGGGGCATGCATTGATTTCTCCGTTACGCTTCCCATGCCTTTTCCCCCCCCTCTTTTGAGGTGTGGGAAGGTGTAACGGGTTTTGAATTTGATGAAGAATTGAATAGCAATTGGTGTTTCCTGGCTATTCGAAAGTACTATAGGTGGAAGAAGAGAAACGACTTTGGCGACCGCCTGTCGTGATGAATACGGTCGCTGGGTTTTACCATAATTATTTTATTTGATGGAGGTGTCAGATTGGTTTTGCAACGAAAAATACCGCAACTCGTAAAACGTTTTCTGTATAGGAACAGGTTGCCTGTTGCTCAACGAGGGCTCCCCTCACCTCATTGCAGGTATTTTTTGTCTTACAGGTAGTAGCCACAGAGGGCAACAGGGAAGGGAGGAAGTTATGGGAGTATTGAGAAGAGTTGCCGTAACCGGAAGTATTCTTGTAATAGGCATGACCTCAAGTGCTTTTGCCGATGACGACGCGACCTCGTTGCGCGAGGCGTTCGAAAAAGGAAAAGCCGGCGGCAGCCTGAAAAGCTTTTACTATGCCGAAACATTCGATACCGATACGAAAGAGGATAGCGGTATCTGGGCCAACGGCGGTAATTTGGAGTATGTGACGGGGAAACTGTATGGCCTGCGTTTGGGCGGTGAGTTTCAGGCGTCGTTCATCGGTTATAAAGATGATGAAAGCAACGTGACCAAGGGGAGTATGGATGCCGAAGGTGCGGTCATGTCGGAGGCATATCTGCAGTACGATCTGTACAAGACCGGATTCAAGGGCGGCAGGCAGCATATCAACCTCCCCTTAATCGGCAACTCGGGATCCAGACTTATAAAGGAATCTTTCGAGGGCTATTTCTTAACGAACACCGACATTCCGGATACGACCGTCAGTATCGGCTGGATCAGAAAGTATCAGACCCGAACCGATGAAACGAGGTATGCCGACAACTGGTTTGTTGATTTTGAGGAGAATGGCAGCGGTAAACCGGGAGATTTCTACGACGTCGGGGAGGACGGGCTCCTGTCTTTGTATCTGAAGAACAGTTCCCTGAAAAATCTTGCCCTTCAGGCCCATTATACAAACGTGCTGGATGAAGTTGCCGGGGTATATGCCGATGCCAAATATACCTTTGCCGAGGTGCCCACCAAGCCGTATGTCGCAGGGCAGTATTTTTATACAAGCTATGACGATTCGACTAAAGACGACAACTATCTGGTGGGATTCAGGGCCGGCCTCAATGTTGTCGGGGTCGATCTCTTTGCCGGGTACACAACGGTCGGCGGCTCGGCCGGAGACGCCAGGGCCTACAGAGGCCTTGGCCAGGGGGCATATTATCATTACACCGATACGACCAAAACAGCCGGAGCGCCGGCCTTTGAAGCCGGAACAGATTCCTACCAGGTCGGTGCGGGGTATAATTACGGAAAATCTTTTTCCTCCAAGTTGCGGTTTACCAGGTTTGATAATCCGATCGATAATGCCGATCTCGATGAGTATACCCTCAACCTTGCGTACAATTTTGCCGGAGTTCTCGAAAACTGGAGCGTTGCCGTTGATTTCACCGTGCTTGATTATGAAAATGAGACCAGGGACGCTACAGACTTACGTACCCGATTGGTTTACGCATTCTAAATAATTCCTGCCTTTTCACAAAAAGCCTGCCTCTGTTGATGTTTCAAATGATGGCAGGCAAGACCTGACTGACTCCCCCCAAGGCGTCAGTCAGGTCGGATAGTGACGGGAAATTTCCTGCCGCAAGCATAAGACGATACTGGAGCAACCCGCCGCGGGTATTGCCCCACAGCGTCGCTCCGTCATCCCGTCCGACCCTCCATAAGCAGGAGTTCCTCTCGAAAAATGAAACAGGTTCTTTCACAATCAGGGGTCGTCTCAGAAAACGGAAAAAATAGTACGCTAAGACCCAGTCAACGGTCGGAGCGGCCTGAACCTCCCCTCGCCGATCTTGGCGCTACTACGCCAGAGGTAATCGCCAGTTAGATTGATGTGTTCCCAGCCCAGCGGTGACAGATATTGTAACAGCGCGTATGTCCACAGAAGAATTGAGCAATCTACGGGGCACCATGCAGAGTGCTCCTCAAACGGAACGAGATGCATTTCGTTCGGAAGGAACATTTCGATAAGGGGAGGTTTCTCCCATTTTAGCTGTCAATGCCCCTTTTTCCATCATCTCTTGGACAAAAGTGTGATCAGTTGTCAGCAATTTAAGTTTTTCATCTCTCAAGCAATAAATCCGGGTGTCGCCGACATGGGAGATTACGGCTTGCTCGCCAAATATAATCATCACTGAAAGGGTAGTTCCCATATGCAAACAGGCTGGGTTTTTCCGAGTGTATTGTTTGATTTGTTCATCAATATCAAAAAAACTCTGCTCTAGAGTTTTTCGAAGCTTCTTTCCCGAAACCTTACCTTGAGCCTCAAAAAAACCAGCCAGAGCACCACAAGCCATCATGCTGGCAACTTCACCGCAAGGATGTCCACCCATCCCATCTGCCACAGCAAAGAGCATACGATTGTCTACTGAGGATACATTTCGCAGATCGCCTATCTCAATTCTGCAGCAATCTTCATTATTACTTCGCCTTGTACCTATTTTGCTTCGAGTAGCGTATTGAATATGGATAAATTATTGCCTCTTTAAAGAGGAAGGATTCCTTACGAATTTCAATTGACCTGACCTTGTATCACTATAACATCGGCCCGAGTGGTCGGCCACATTATGCCTTTAAAGAGAAAACATAAGTATTATTTTTCAGGCTGTATGGACAATAATTAACGTGATGTCGATTCATGGCGAAAGATCTCTTTGTCTTCCTTTGTCCATGGGATGCTGCAAGGGGTTTTGGCGATCGCTGTTACCGATTGGCAAACCATTACCACCTCATGGCCATCGGCTGTATGAAAAATAGCGGTCGGTAAGATCAAATATAATCATTCAATGGAGCATATGATATGAGGTAGCAATGCCTTTGACTTTATTCCCATCACTGCCCATCATATAGATTGGAAGCCCTGCAAAGTGTAGACGCCTCATCGAAAGGGGGGCGACTTTGAAGAAGATCTCTATCTTTTTCATGGAGACGGCACTCAAACCGTCTTCCTCTCTTACCCATTTATAAAGGAGCACTGATCATGAGACAATTCACCCTACCCACTGTTAAAGATGTCGATGATGATGGAGATGATGAATGGCATGATGGTTCAACAGGAAATGATGATGAAATAGCCCATATCCAGCTTGTCGGGAATCAGCCTGTGGTACGGTTCCATCATCAGGAACACTCTTGATGAAACATCCAAGATACATTGTCAGGGGGAAACTGAGATTTCCGCTAACGCCGTGGTGATTGCCAACGACTGGGTGTGGCGGGATTGAATCGAGATGGTTGACCTATCCTTTAGAGGCAGGTTTGGCCTTCCTCAACAAGAAAGCGGTATATTTCCGGTTCATGATCAGGTGCCTTTGGGTGAAGGACAGCTTGCGGAAATTTTGGCGAAGTGATCGATGGAAAAATGCAAACCAATACGAACAGCAAATGTGTCACAGGGCCGACCGGATAGGTTCTTCTGCCGGAAAGAAGAAAAATGCGAAATCGGAATCCTGACACAATTTGTAAATTAAAATGGAGGTTTTTCATGCCGAACAAAAAAGTCAAGGTCGCTATCAACGGCTACGGGGTGATCGGCAAGCGTGTAGCTGATGCGGTCGTTTTGCAAGACGACATGGAACTGGCCGGAATCTGCGACGTCATCCATGATTATCGGATCAGGGTTGCATTGGAAAAGGGCTATCGGGTGTTTGCCGGCACTTCCGACAAGCTTGACGAAATGAAAGCCGCCGGCATTCCTGTCGAGGGAGCTTTTGAATCTCTGCTGGGACAGGCCGACGTCGTTGTGGATTGTACGCCCAAGAAGGTAGCGGCAAAAAACCGGACTTTGTACGAGAAAACCGGGGTGAAGGCAATCTACGAAGGGGGCGAGAAACACGAAGTCGCCGGTTATTCCTTCGTCGCCCAGGCAAACTATGAGGGGGCAGTCGGCAGGCAGAGCACGCGGGTGGTCTCATGTAACACCACTGCTCTGGTCCGGGTGCTGGGCGCTTTTCATCAGCGCGGCCTGATTAAGCGGGCACGGACGGTCATTCTCCGTCGGGCGACCGATCCCTGGGAGAGCCATAAAGGCGGCATCATCAACACCGTGATCCCGGAAGCTAAAGTCCCCAGCCATCAGGGTCCGGATGTCAAAACGGTCATTCCCGAGTTAAATCTCGTTACCATGGCGGGCGCCGGTTCACACAATCTCAGCCACATCCATTTCACCATGATCGAGACGACAAAGGCAACGAGCCTGGACGAAGTACGTGAAGTACTGACGCTTGCGCCGCGCATCGCTTTCATTCGCGCCCGGGACAATCTGGTGGCGCTGAACTCAGTGATTGAGTTGATGCGGGATTTGGGCCGGCCCAGGGCCGACATGTGGGAAGTCGCCGTCTGGGAAGACAGCATGGCGGTTGACAATGGCGAAATCTACCTAACCTACCAGGTGCACAACGAGGCGATTACCATTCCCGAAAATGTTGACGCGATCCGCGCATTGGCAGGTATCGAAAAAGACGGATCGCAATCTATAAAAAAAACGGACCAGTCTCTGGGGATTACCAACGACTTTCTTACCGCCGGCAAAACAGTTGCATTTCCTAGGCCTTCGGATGAAAGAGAAAACTCGGCTGCAAGGGCTGTGCATGATGCTCACAAGAGATGCATGTGTGAAGGATTCAAAGGCGCTGAGGAGCCTGCCGAATGGGATTAACATGGCAGCAAATCGGATATCCGTGTAAGGCCACCACTGCAAAGGAGAGGCAAAATGGCTTGCAAACCGCCTACCATAGATATCACCAGGGAAAAATACGATGCCGTCCTGTTCGACCTGGACGGGGTGGTTACGAAGACCGCAAAGGTGCACGCCGATTCCTGGAAGAGGCTCTTTGACGAATACCTCAAAAGCCGGGCAGCCGGCAAAGGCGAGTCATGGGATCTTTTTGACATTGAATTAGCGGTTTGAGCTCCCCAAAGCAGCTTCCGTTAGCAGCTTGTGATATTTTGACTGTGTATGATTCACCATATTTCGTCAATTCAAGCGTGAGGTATCTGATGAAAAATCACAATATCTGGATGATCATTGGGTGTGTTCTGCCGCTTTTGCTCATCTTTTTTCTCCCCCTGTTCGGCGTCGGGGGCGGTGGATTTTTATTTATTTTTCTCATTCTCTTTTTTGGCGCCCATTTGCTAATGATGGGACGCCACAAGAACCACGGAAATGGAGACGAGGAATCCAGAAAAGGAGGTGGACATCATGGAAACCATTAACATCAGAAAATTTGGAATGGCCTTCGGGTTCACATCCGCCCTCCTTTATCTGGGATGCGCGTTTGTAATGTGGACAGTGGGAAAAGAGGCGAGCATCCTTTTTTTCAACAGCCTGATGCACGGCATCGATGTCACATCCATCATCAGGACCGACATGCCGTGGTGGGAGATGGCCATGGGGCTGGTGGAAATATTCATTCTCGGATGGCTGACGGGCGCTACCATAGCCAGCATCTATAACTTTGGGGTTGGCAAACCCAAGGGTTGAACAAAGCTCGTGTATTGGGCAAAGCCATATCCGGAGATGCTAAAGCTGCAAAAGCAGGGGAATGCTTTCAGGAGCGGAAATGCAGACAAAACCTTTATATTCTCTTTGCATCCATGTTCATCGTGATGAGCGGCTATGGGGTAACGCTCACAGTACTGCCTTTCTACATCGAGCGGATGGCGTTGGGCGGTGGAGCAACTTCGAAGGAGATATCCGTTCATGTCGGCGCATTGACCGGTGTATTTGCTTTGATGCAATTCTTCTTTGCGCCGCTTTGGGGCGCCATGTCCGACAGGATCGGCCGCCGGCCCCTGTTTTTCGCCGGCCTGGGCGGCAATGCGGTTTTTAATGTCCTTTTCGGCTTAGGCTCAGATCTTGTCACCCTTTACGTTGCAAGAATTCTTAGCGGGATTTTTTCCTCAGCCATTTTGCCGACAGCCACTGCCTATGTTGCAGACGCGAGTTCTGATTCGGACCGCGGCAAAAGCATGGCATGGCTTGGCGCTGCAACCGGGCTCGGCGTTGTGGTGCGCTCCACGCCCAACAAGTCATGAAGTTCGGCCCCGCGCAAATGGGTATGGTCTTCATAGTTTGCGGCTTAGTCATGGCGGTTGGTCAGGGTGCCATAGTCGGATGGTTCATCGACTACAAGAAAGAAATTCTTTTGCTGGCAATCGGTTCAGGCATGGTTGGCGTTGCGTTGATCTTATTGATGCTGACAGAGACCATGACTTTCATCCTGATTTGGGTTGGGGTGCTGGCATTTGGCATGGCCTTGCTTATCCCAACCCTTGCTACGCTGGCGAGTAGAAGATCTGAAACGGGAACCGCTTTGGGCCTTCAAAGCGCTGCCAACAGCCTCGGCCAATTCGCCGGGCCTGTAACCGGAGGGTTTTTATTCGTTTGGTCAATCCACATACCTTATCTATCTACTGCTGTCCCTCTGCTGGCTACCGCAATCTTTCTGGGGGCAAAAGTTTTTCTGGAAAGAGGGCGACAGGATGGTCCGCATTTTGACTGAGGAGTCTCTACATTTAAAGATCGTTTGGCGCAAGGAAGGAGCGCAACAGGCCTTTTTTCCGTACAATCTGCGCCTGGTGATCCCCGAGTTCTATACCCGCGGCGCGCAGGGTATCCCCGGCGCCTGAGTGGCGCGGATGCGGGAAAGCATGGCGGAGCGCGGTCGCTCAGGTTTGATGGAAGAACAAGAACTCTAGAAAAACCGACAGGAGATCCCCTATGAAGGAACACGAACACGAAACCAAAAATAACCACGAAACTGAGTTGGCGCATGACGAGGTGGCCAAGAAGGCCTACGCCATCTATGAGAAGGAGGGCCATCCGCAAGGACATGCCGAAGAGAATTGGTTGGAGGCGGAAACTCAATTGCAGCACGCCGGCTCCGATCCTTCGGACCATCAGGACCATCAGGACCATCATTCCCGCATGGTGGCGGATTTCCGGAAACGGTTCTGGATCTCACTGGTCTTGACCCTGCCGATTCTCGTCCTCTCGCCGATGCTCCAAACGCTGGTGGGACTGCGAGAAGCCATCCGTTTTCCCGGCGACGTCTACGTCCTGTTTGGCTTGGCCTCGGCGGTCTTCTGGTATGGCGGCTGGCCGTTTCTCAAAGGCTTGTTCGAGGAGCTCAAATCCCGCCGTCCCGGGATGATGACGCTGGTCGCCGTCGCCATTGCCACTGCCTATCTCTACAGCAGCGCCGTGGTGTTCGGCCTGGCCGGCAAGATGTTCTTCTGGGAGCTGGCCTCCCTCGTGGACATCATGCTGCTCGGGCATTGGATCGAGATGAAGTCGGTGATGGGTGCCTCAAAGGCCCTGGAGGAATTGGCCAAACTCATGCCCTCCGACGCTCACAAACTCATGCCCGACGGCGGCGTGAAGGACGTTCCGCTGAGCGAGCTGGCATTGGATGACAAGGTCCTAATTAAACCGGGTGAGAAGATTCCAGCGGACGGTGTCATTGTAGAGGGCGAGAGCTCGGTCAATGAGGCGATGCTTACCGGGGAATCAACCCCGGTAAGCAAAAAGAAAGGCGGAAAGGTCATCGGCGGGGCCATCAACGGCGAAGGATCGTTGACCATCGAGGTCAAAGGCACCGGCAAGGATTCGTTTCTGTCGCAGGTCATCGATCTCGTCAAACAGGCCCAGGAAAGCAAATCGAAGACCCAAGACCTCGCCAACACCGCCGCGCTGTGGCTCACCATTGTTGCCTTGGGAGGTGGCGTCATTACCTTCTTGATCTGGCAGGTTCTCATGAACAAGGAGTTCGCGTTCGCCATCGAACGCACCGTCACCGTGATGGTCATCGCCTGCCCGCATGCCCTGGGTCTTGCCGTGCCGTTGGTGGTGGCCGTCTCTACCGCCTTGGCCGCGAAAAACGGCCTGCTCATTCGTAGTCGGGTTGCTTTCGAGGGCGCTAGAAAACTGCAGGCCATCATTTTTGATAAGACCGGCACGCTTACCGAGGGCCGCTTTGGCGTGACCGAAACTCTGGTGGTGGGCGAGGACATCGACGAAGAAACGCTGCGCAAGTATGCGGCCTCCGTGGACGCGAATTCCGAACATCCCATCGCCAGGGCTATCGCGTCTGCTTCGGAAAAGAAGCTGCCTGTTGAAAACTTTAAAAGCATCCCGGGCAAAGGCGCCGAAGGCAGGGTCGAGGGTAAAGATGTCAAGGTGGTCAGCCCGGGCTTCTTGCGCGAACAGAACATCGCGCTCACCGATGAGCGCGTCGAGTCCCTGCAAGCGCAAGGCAAGACGGTCGTGTTTGTCGTCGTGGACGGGAAACTGAAAGGAGCGATTGCCCTGGCCGACATCGTCCGCCCCGAGGCGAAGCAAGCCATCGATGCTCTCAAGGCGCTGAACATCCGCTGCCTGATGCTCACCGGCGACAACAAAGCGACGGCCAAATGGGTCTCGGACCAGGTCGGGCTGGATGAATACTTCGCCGAAGTCCTTCCCCAGGACAAAGCCGCCAAAGTGAAAGAGGTCCAGTCCCGGGGCGTGTTGGTGGCCATGACCGGCGACGGCGTGAACGATGCCCCGGCGCTGGCGCAGGCGGATGTGGGTATCGCCATTGGAGCCGGTTCCGATGTAGCAGTGGAAACCGCCGATGTTATTCTGGTGCGGAGCAATCCGCTGGATGTCGTGGCCATCGTGCAACTTTCCCGCGCCACGTATCGGAAGATGATCCAGAACCTTCTCTGGGCCACGGGCTACAACACCTTCGCCATTCCGCTGGCCGCCGGAGCGCTTTACGCCTGGGGCGTGCTGCTCACTCCTGCGCTGGGCGCGGTGTTGATGTCTGCAAGCACGGTGATTGTGGCTATCAATGCGCGGTTGCTGAAAATAAAACCATAACCAATAAGGATTGAGAACCAGGAGCCGGAGCCGAACAAGGGACAGTTTGCAGGCACTGTTCATGAAGCCGTAATGTCGGACTTTCATGAACCCGGTCGGCAGCACATGCTGGAGAAAGCGCCGGAGAAACTCAATGGCATCGAGAGTGATCTTTCTGGTGCGGTTGCTCCCGGATTTGCGATAAAGAGAATGTTACCTGCCGCCCTTCGGCGGCAACAATGCGGCTATCGGAGATGGCCACCCGGAAGACGTAAGGGGCAAGATACTTGAGCGAGGCCTCGGCATCGCCAACCGCCAGGCAGCTGACATTCAAGGTGACTTGCCGGACCTGGGAATCGATGCCCGGCAGACCGGTGCTACTCCCCAAGGCTAGTCGGCCTTTCCTCCAACTGAGACGAATTCCATGAAAACCCGGTCGTTCCGACAAACAGGGCGGTTCAGTTCCGCTGGTTTCAATCGTAATCGTTCACCGGTACACATCTGTCAATAATGAGGTGATTCGGACCGGCTCCGGCTGTAATGGCCGGCACTGCTTAAGCGGATGATGTTTGTCCATTAACAGGACGCAATGGCCTTTGTCATTCCTTGCTGACTGTCTATTTATTTTACACTACATCAAAGAATATCCATTGCAGGAGCTGACGGTTGGAATGTTTTTACGAAAAAACAACGAGTTGATTGGCACAGACGCGGGCAGTGCATTCTGGCCCGGTTTGTGCAGATAAAGTATGAAACCAGAATGATTCATACAATTTTTTATATCCATCAAGGAGGCTAACATGATGTACAGGAATCTGATAACGCTCATCTTCCTGACGAGCATTATCTCGGGTTGCAGTATGGCCGACCTCAGTAATACGGTGAAGGGGGGGCATTATATGGAAACCGGGGAATACATTCAGGCGGAAAGATACTTTAAAAATGTGGTGCAAGAGCATCCTGACAACGACATTGCTCAATACTACCTGGGACGTTTTCTCCTTGCCCAGAATAAAGCGGCCGAGGCTTTACCCCATTTTCAGAAGACAGTCGCCCTTGATCCGGGGAATGCGGACTATTACTTCTGGCTGGGGGTCTCCTATGGCGAACTGGGAGAGAGGAAGTCCGAAAGGATAAGCTATGAGAAAGCCTTGCGGCAGAACGGCCGCCATCCGCAGGCGCATCTCTATCTGGGCCATCTCCGGTTGAGAAACGGGGAATTCAAGCAGGCAAAGACGGCATACGATGCAGTCCTGAAAGAGGTGCCGACGAATGCGGCGGCTCTTTATAACAGGGCCCTGATACTCGACCTGGAAGGGAAGGATACAGCGGCAAAGAAGGCCTGGCTGGAATACCTGAAATGGTACCCTGCCGGACGACATGCACGCCAGGCGGCGGACCATCTCAATGCCCTGGGAGATTTTTCTTATGAAAATCATTTTCTCGGCAATCGCACCGTAACTCTTGCCGAGATCAAGTTTCAGCAGTCGGCCGGCAGCGTCAGTATATCTGTATATCCTTCATTGCGGTTAATCGGGGCCATCGTTTCCAACCTCAATAGAGGAACACTGCAGGTTGTGGTCTATGTCGACAAGGATAAACAGCTCGCGAAACAACGGGCAATAGAAGTCAAGGAGACCTTGCATAAGCTTTTTCCGGCTATCGGCCCGGATCGCATCCGGATCAGCTGGTTTGGCACGCCGGAAAAAGTCATCCAGGGCAAAAAAACCTACGTTAAAAACGAATCGGTTCGGGTTTTTCTGACGGACTGGAAATAAGCTCGAAGTATGTCAGATGCAGTCGGTAATACTACAATAAAAGGAGAAAACATGAAAACGAAACGGTACTTCAAAAGTATGATTTTAACCCTTGCTGTCTCGGGGCTGTGTATGCAGACACTGGCTGGAGCGCAGGAAATTTCACAAGTTCAGCCAACCTATTCGAATGCAGCCGAGGCAGGGCAGGCAGCACATATGGCGGGACAGGAAGCAACTACCGCAAATCCGTCTCTGCAGGCGGCTCTTATGGATATCAATGAAGCCGAAATTCAGATGGATCGCGTGCAAATGTCCGGTAATCAAAGCAGGATGATGTCTGCTGAAACGACGCTTAATGCTGCTGAAGACAAGTATGTTGGAATGCTTTCCAATATGACCGGGGTATCGGAGAAGGATATCAGCGATATGCACACAGCCGGTGCAGGCTGGGCTGAGGTCGCCGGTGAACTGGGGATGAATGTTTCGGCCGGCGGGCATTCGGCCGGCGGACAAATGGCAAGCAGCGGCCAAGGTGGGATGGGGAACGGCCAGATGACAACTGGTGGCCAAGGGACTATGGGTACCGGTCAAATGACAGGCGGCAGCGGCCAGGGCACCATGCAGCAGGGCAACATGGGTGAACAGATAAATAGCGGGAGCACAGGCTCAATGATGGATCCCCAATCAGCGGAAATTATGGCAGCCACTGCCCGAAATACCGAATCGGGATGGGCTGAGGGCCACGGCACAGGCATGCAGACCGGTGTGCAAGGAAGCGGCAGTGGCGGGATGATGTCCGGAGCCGGCGGCCTAAGCAATGGCATGGGAAGTGTCGAGGGGGAAGGTCATGGCAGTGCGACGGGAGGAGGTATGGGCGGCGGAATGGGTGCCTCGGGCAGCGGTGGCAGTAGCGGCGGCAGCGGCAGTTCCGGTGGCATGGGAAGCGGCAGCAGCTCGGGAAGCGGCAGCAGCTCGGGAGGCGGTATGGGCGGCGGCGGTGGCATGGGCGGCGGCAGCGGTTCGGGTGGCGGCAGCGGCTCGGGTGGCGGCGGTGGAATGATGTGATTCTCCATTTATCGGCAAAAATAACCTCCGGCAGCAGGCTGGACCTGACTGGCTCCTTCCTCAGGGCGCCAGTCAGGTCGGATAGCGACAGGCATTTGGAAAGATGATGATCCAACCCAGGAGCTTACAACAACGGACCTTATTTTTTATTCTGGTGCCAATATTTCTGCTTCTGGTGAGCATGTCCGTTGCCGGATATATCTTTGTCCGAACAGTGCTACTCAACCAATGGGGCGAAACGGCAATAGCCAAGCTGCAGCGCACGGCCCATCACCTGGATATGCGTATGCGCAAACCCAAGGAATTGTTGCTTCTTTTGCATAACAGGGAAGGCGCCGATATAAGCCCGGAGGTTTTTTCCTTTATTCTTCAGGAGATAAAAGAGCTTGATGGGATTGTCGGCGTTAATATCGAGTGGTCGGATAATGTTCCCGGAAACGAATCCTACGGAATTCGAAACCAGCCAATGATGGGCGAGATGCACTTTTCTAAACTGGATCAGTTAACGGTCAGTTCGCCCAGGTACAGCAGTCAAGAAAACAATCGGATTATTTCGCTGGAGTCGGAGCTGAAAAGCAAAAACGATCAGACTGTGGGAAGGGTGGAGGTGGTGATTTCATTTGATAGCCTCATCAATGAGATAATCAAAGCTCCCTGGTGGAAAAGCAACAAGGCGTATCTGATTGATGATTTTGGCAATGTTTTGGCCGGCACGTCACTTGTTGAGTCGGAGAGGAATTCTACGCCGCAGGCTTTCGGATCCACCGATGCACTCCAGCGGGATACCCTGAGAACAATGGGGAAAAATGAATTCGGCACGGTATTCGGGCCAGGTTCTCCACCGGGAGAAATCAGCGGTTTTTATCGTCTCACCGAAGCGCCCTGGACCATGGTGGTTATTGCCCCGGGTGAAAAAATCCTGCAACCTGTTATCAAGTTCAAATTGTTTTATATCCTGTCTCTTACTATCGGTATTGTCGCAATTCTCCTGATCATTCGAGGTACAACGAGTAATATCACGGAAAGAATCAGGAATCTTTCCGCTGCGGCAGACAATTTGGCCCATGGCCATTTCGGCCCACCCCTCCCGGTTGCATCGCGCGACGAAGTCGGGGAACTGACGAAAAGCTTTAACAAAATGATCCATCAACTTCAGCAAAGGCTATTGCTGAAGGAGGCAATGAATGTCGCCAGAGAGGTGCAACAGAACCTCTTGCCGCACGATATTGTCTCCATCAAGGGAATCGTTGCCCATGGCCTCATCCTTTATTGCGACGAGACGGGTGGAGACTACTTCGATATTCTCAGGTTTCCCGGAAACGAGCAAAAGGTCGGAGTTGTTGTGGGAGATGTGGTGGGGCATGGAATCGGCGCTGCTTTGCTGATGACTACTGTCCGGGCACTTCTCCGCGGCCGCGTGGTCCAGCCGGGTAATCTTGGCGAGATAATGGGTGATGTCAACAGCCTCCTCTGTCAGGACACGTTAAAATCGGGAAATTTTGTCACCCTGTTTTATCTGGAGGTGGACCGAGGGCGAAAAACTGTCAGCTGGGTGCGTGCCGGTCACGATCCGGCAATTGTCTATTGTCCGGAGAATGGGGATTTCTCGGAACTCAAAGGGAAAGGGATAGCCTTGGGGGTCGATGAAACCTGTAAGTATGAATACAATGAGAAGCCGGTTGGGAAGGCAGTTCAGCTTATCCTCATCGGCAGCGATGGAGGCTGGGAGGTCGAGAACCAGGCTGGTGAACAATTCGGCAGGGAACGCATGAAAAGGATACTCGCCGATAACTGCACACTTCAGCCGGAAAAAATTCTTCAGGCCATTGTTCAGGAAATAGCTGTATTCCGGGGTGCGAATCCGCAAAATGACGACATCACCCTTGCCTTGATCAAAATCGGTTGAGATGGCTGCCCGGGGCAGACGGGTTTGTACAATAATGAGGCAAAAGGGCGAGCATGTTTTTTAAGTACTGTCCGATTATTTTACACTCATGTGAATGCAAGTAATACAGGTGAATATTTTATTTGAAGGTATATCTAGTAAAACCAGTAGATTACAATTTGGAAATAATATTGGTATGATTTATGCTTAATCTTGGGCGAAAGAGATAAGAATTGCTGAGTATTACTGGTCGCACCCCCTTGAGGACAAAACAGAGAATAGGCATACCTAACATCAATTAATAAGAATAATAAAAAAAATTATGTAGAAATTTGCGTTTAAAGGCCGGAACATATACTGTTATTGTCATAAGTTCCATCAATCAACCCAACTCAAATCCATGGAGAATGTATGAATCCCAGAATGTTCTTTACAACATTTATTGCCACAGTTTTTTTGTTTACCGGTATTGCCATTGCCGCCGAATACCAGGCAACCAGTAAGGCCGGAGATCTTGAGGTTATGCTGACCATCGACAAGAATCCGCCGGTCGTCGGCAAGAACAATGCCACTATCGCCATCAAAGACGGCAGCGGTCAACCTGTGACCGATGCTTCAGTCCGGCTGGAATTCGGTATGCCGGCCATGCCCGGTATGCCGGCGATGAATTATAAGGCAGACGCAGTATTGAGCGACGGCATATACAAGACGCCACTCACGTTCTCCATGGCCGGGCCCTGGTTTATAAACACGAAGATTCTGCGGAACAAAAAGATCGTTACAGCCAAATTTAATGTCGATGTTCAGTAACCGCTATGTCGGCTTCAGCTAACAACTATCTTGATATGGCCATTCGACTGATTGTGGCGGGAATCATCGGTCTCCTGATGATTCCCGGCCAGGCGGCGGCCCAGGCGACGTTGCGCCTCGACGATCTCATCGATGAGGCGCTGAAAAACAGCCCGGAAGTCCTGATGTTCCAGTCGCGTACTGTCGCCGCCCGCCACCGCATCCCGCAGGCGGAAAGTCTCGCCGATCCGATGTTCATGTTCGGCTACCAGAACGAAGGCTTCGACGATATCACCTATTCGGAAATGGCTGATTCGCAGTTCATGTTCTCGTTCTCGCAGATGCTGCCCTATCCGGGCAAGAGGGCTCTGAAAGGAGAAATGGCCAAGCAGGAGGCCGAGAGCCTCAATGCCGCAACCACCACAGCCCGCCTGTCTGCCATTCGGGTGATCACAGAGCTTTTTTACGATCTTTTTTTCACCTACAAAAACCTCGATATCATCAGCGACAGGGCCGAACTGTTTGCCCGGCTCGAGGATGCCGCATCCGCTCGATATGCCTCCGGCATGGGGTCGTTGCAGGAAGTGGTGATGGCGCAGACCGAAAAATATATGCTGCTTGAACAGGAGACCATGCAGCGGCAGAAGATCGCCAGTCTCGAGGCGATGCTGCATAACGCCATCGGCAGACCAGGCAGCGAACCACTGGGAGTGCCGGTGGAGCCACTCTTCAGCGAGATCGCCTACACATCCGACGAGGCCTTAAGCCTTGCCGCAGTCAATTCGCCGCTCATAGCCGCAAGAGAAAGAATGATTGCCGCCGCTGAGGCAAAAGTCGCAATGGCCGAAAAAGAATATTACCCGGACTTTACCGTCACTGCGGGCATTGACAAGAGAGGATCCGATTTCGAAGACATGTGGAGTATCACCACCAGCATCAACATTCCGATCTACTACAAGACCAAACAGCGCGAGGCCGTTTTCGAAGCCAAAGCGCAGCTCACCGAGGCGCGACAGGATTTCGCCGCGGTAAAACTCATGATCGCCGCGACCTTAAAGGATAACTACGCAATGGCAGAGAGTTCCAAAAAGCTCATGGACCTTTACAGGGGTGGTTTGATTCCCAAGACCTACCAGGATTTCGAGCTCGCCTTAAGCGGATATATAAACGGTAAATCCGAGGCCTTAACGGTGATCAATCGTCTCAAGACCCTCATCGATCTTGAACTCGCGTATTGGGAGAAGTTCACGGACAGGGGAAAGGCAATCGCCAGGATCGAGGCAGCAATCGGGAGTGAGGCAAGAGCTGCTGCGCGCCCTTTGAGCCAGGAGGATAGCCAATGATAGCCAAAAAAATTCTCATGATTTTTTTTTCTTTGTTCCTGGCCGTAAGCCTTAATTTCAGCACCCCTCCGGCATCGGCGCAATCGCAGGGCGGTCACGCCGGACATGGTGGGACACCGCCGCCCGAACCAGCAGCGCCGACGTCTGCGCCGGACGCCGACGACCCTTGGGCCGAGTTCGAGGATACGACCACCATTGAGATCCCGGTCGACAAGCAGCAGCTTATCGGCGTGAAAACGGCAACCGCAGCGATTCAGCCTCTGCACCGGCTTATCCGTACCATTGGTCGGATCGAGTATGACGAGCGCCGGCTGACGACGGTCAATACTAAAATCGAGGGCTGGATCGAAAAACTCTATGTCAGCGCCACCGGCGATTATGTCGAAAGCGGTGCACCCGTTGCCGAAATCTACAGCCCCGAGCTCTATGCCACCCAGCAGGAATTTCTCAATGTTCTGCAATGGACCCAAAAAAACAAGAATGCTGCCGCATCTCGCAGTCTCAATTACGGCAAGGATTCCAATTTTGCAGAGATGCTGAACCGTGACGCCGAGTCGATGCTTGAAGCAGCCAGGCAACGGCTCAGGCTCTGGGATATCTCTCCGGCCCAGATAAAAAAGATCGAACAGACCGGCAAGCCAATCCGAACCTTGACAATTTCCAGCCCGGCCGGCGGTTATGTCCTTCGGAAAGCCGCCCTCCAGGGTATGCGGGTCATGGCCGGTGAGAAACTTCTTGATCTCATCGATCTCTCAACCGTCTGGGTTGTCGCCGACATCTATGAATATGATCTGCCATTTGTTCAAACCGGACAGAAAGCGACGATCAACCTCAGTTACTTTGCCGGCAAAACATTCGAATCGACTATCGATTACCTTTATCCAACCCTTGCCGGAGAAACCCGAACGGCCAAGGCGCGGTTCACCATCCCCAATCCCGGCGGCGAATTGAAGCCGCAGATGTACAGCGATGTCGAGATCTTTATCGACCTTGGCGAGAAGCTGGCCATTCCCGAGGAAGCAGTGATCAATACCGGCAACCGCCGTCTCGTGTATGTCGATAACGGCGAGGGATTGTTCGAACCGCGCGAGGTGACCACCGGCATGAAAGCAGAAGGCTTTGTCGAGGTGACGGCCGGCCTGGAAGCGGGCGAAAAGGTGGCGTCGGAGGGGAACTTCCTCATCGATTCGGAAGCACGGCTCAAGGGACTGGTGCAGTAATGATATCACGATTTATCGAATTCAGTGCCCGTAACCGCTTTCTCATTTTTCTGATGGTCGGTTTTTTCACCGGCTGGGGGTGGTGGGCTCTCAATCGCACGCCGCTCGATGCCATTCCCGATCTGAGCGAAACCCAGGTCATCATCTATACCGAGTGGATGGGCCGGGCTCCCGATCTCGTCGAGGACCAGATCACTTACCCGATCACCTCGACTCTCCTTGCCGCGCCCAAGGTCCAGGTAGTCCGCGGCTTTTCCTACCAGGGCAGTTCTTTCGTGTATGTCATTTTCGAGGAAGGCACCGATATCTACTGGGCGCGCAGCCGGATTCTCGAATATCTCCAGGGGGTCCGGAGCAAGCTGCCGGCCGATGTCAATCCGGTGCTTGGTCCCGATGCGACGAGCGTCGGCTGGGGGTTCTCCTATGCCGTGGTTGATGAAAGCGGCCAGCAGAATCTTGGCCAACTGCGCTCGCTTCAGGATTATAACATCAAGCTGGCCCTCGAAAGCGTGCCCGGCGTCTCTCAGGTTGCCTCTCTAGGCGGTTTTGTCAAACAATACCAGGTGACAATCGATCCCAACCGGCTCCTTGCCTATAACATCCCGATTTCGACGGTGATGGACGCCATCCGTAAAAGCAATCAGGACGTCGAAGGCCGGGTTCTCGAATTCAGCGGTATTGAATATATGATCCGCGGGAGAGGATATATTAAGGAAGTAAAGGACATCGAGCTTGTTGCCGTCGGCACGGACGGCTCAGGCACGCCGATTCTGGTCCGCGACATCGGCGAGGTTCGACTCGGCCCCGACATCCGCAGAGGACTTGCCGAACTCGACGGCAAGGGTGAAGTCGCGGCCGGTATCGTAATTGTACGCTTTGGCGAGAATGTGCTGTCCGTGCTGGAGCGGGTAAAGGAAAAAATCGCTCGCGACATCGCCCCAAGCCTGCCGCCGGGCGTTAAAATCGTCACCACCTATGACCGGACCGATCTGATCCATCGCTCGATCGATACCCTGAAGGAAGAGATCGTCCGGCTGTCGATTGCCGTGAGCATCGTCTGTGTCGTCTTCCTCTTTCATCTGCCGAGTGCGCTCGCCGTTATTTTAACCTTGCCGCTGGCGATTCTCATGTCGTTCATCGCCATGTATTACCTCGGCGTCACGTCGAATATCATGAGTCTTTCCGGCATCGCTATCGCCATCGGCGCCATGGTCGACGCCTCGATCATCATGATCGAGAACGCCCATAAAAAACTGGAGGAATGGGTCAAAGCCGGCAGACCGGGTAACCGCATCGATGTCATCATCGAGGCGGCAAAAGAAGTCGGACCGTCTCTTTTTCTCTCGCTGCTGGTCATTACCGTCGCCTTCCTGCCTGTCTTCACCCTCCAGGCCCAGGCCGGCAGGCTCTTTAAACCCCTGGCGTATACCAAGACCTTTGCCATGCTGTTTGCTTCCTTTCTGGCAATCACAATAACGCCGGTGCTGATGACCATGCTCATCCACGAAAAGGTGCCGGTGCTCGGCAGAATTCCGCTGATCGGTTCCCTCTTCAAGGTGTATCCCGAAGAACGTCACCCGATCAGCATGCTGCTCCGCTGGATCTATCAGCCTTTTGCCCACTTCGCCTTGCACTTCAAGTGGCTGGTTATATTCCTGGCGCTGGTCATCATGGCCGTGACGGTAATCCCCTTTAAAAAGCTGGGTTCCGAGTTCATGCCGCCGCTGTACGAAGGCTCGCTCTTTTACATGCCGGTAACCGTACCTGCCGCATCCATTTCCGAAGTTACCAAGCTCCTGAAGCTTCAGGACAAGCTGCTTATGCAGATCCCCGAGGTGGCGCAGGTCTTCGGCAAGGCAGGCCGAGCGGACACCGCAACCGATCCGGCGCCGCTCGAGATGTTCGAAACGGTCATCACCCTCAAGCCGGAATCGGAATGGCGGCCTGGGATGACTGTTGAAGCCCTGAAAAACGAGATGAATGAGATTCTGACCATCCCCGGAGTAGCCAACTCGTTTACCATGCCGATCAAGGCTCGGATCGATATGCTGGCAACCGGCATCCGGACGCCGGTTGGCATCAAGGTGCTGGGTCCCAAACTCGAAGAAATCGAGCGGATTGGTCTTGAACTCGAGGAACTGCTGCGGGATGTGCCGGGCACCCGGAGTGCCTATGCCGAGCGTTTAACCACCGGTTACTTCATCGACATAACCGTCAAGCGTGAAGCAATCGCCCGTTACGGCATGTCTGTCGAAGGAGTCAACGAAGTGATTCAATCGGCCATCGGCGGCATGAACCTCACGGTTACGGTCGAGGGACGGGAGCGTTATCCGGTCAATATCCGCTATGCCCGAGATTTTCGCAGTAATATCGATCAACTGTCCCGAGTACTTGTCCCGGTCTCGATGGGCGGCGGCTCACCCGCCGGTGCTGGTGGCGGTATGTCGGGTGATGGCGCGCAGGGCGGATTTACCAGTCCGGTCAGTTTTCAGTCCCCGGCTCGGGTGCAGAATGTCCAATTGGGTGAACTCGCTGACATTAAAGTGGTGAAAGGACCGACTGCGATCAAGAGTGAGGAGGGCTTGCTCGCCTCCTACGTCTACATCGATTTTTCCGGCCGCGATGTCGGCGGTTATGTTGAAGAGGCGAAACAGCGGGTTGCCGATTTCAAGATCCCCGAGGGTTACCGGCTCGAGTGGAGCGGTGAATACGAATACATGGCCCAGACCGCGGAACGGCTGAAGATCGTCATCCCGCTCACCCTGTTCATCATTTTCGTACTCATCTACCTGAATACCCAATCCGTCACCAAGACCTTTATCGTCCTGCTCGCGGTGCCGTTTTCACTTGTCGGCGCCTTCTGGCTCCTCTACCTGCTCAACTACAATATGAGCATTGCCGTCTGGGTCGGCATAATCGCCCTCGCCGGTCTCGATGCGGAAACCGGGGTCATCATGCTTCTATATCTCGATCTCGCCTATGCTAAATGGAAGAAAGAGGGACGCCTGCATTCCATACAAGACCTGAAAGATGCGATCATGCATGGTGCGGTGCAGAGGATCAGACCAAAGATCATGACCGTCAGCGTCATTCTTGCCGGTCTCATCCCCATTATGTTCAGCCATGGTACCGGCTCCGACGTGATGAAAAGGATCGCCGCGCCGATGGTCGGCGGGGTCGTCACTTCGACTATCCTCGAGCTGCTCATCTACCCGGCGATCTTTCTCATCTGGAAAAGCCGGGCTTTGAAGAGGGTTAAAACAGAGTAATGCTATGGTCAACATAGTCAAAATCATCGTCAACCAATAGAAAATTATACCCTCATCAGCCGGTAAAGAACCATGACCACTCGCAATGAATCTCAGGTCTACAACATTCTCATGTATTCGCATGATACATATGGCCTTGGACATATCCGTAGAACCATGGCGATAGCGAACCATTTGCGGGATGCCAACACCAATGTTCTCATTCTTACCGGTTCGCCGATTGCCGGGCGATTTCAATTTCCCGGACAAGTCGATTTCGTCAGAATCCCGGGCATGATTAAACGGACCAACGACGACTACCAATCGCTCTCTATCCGTATTGAGCAGGAGAAAGCGCTGGCGATCAGGACCAATATAATTCTTGCTACCGCCAGAACCTTCCAGCCACATCTTTTTATTGTCGATAAAGAACCACTTGGCTTAAAACGGGAGGTTCTGCCGACTCTTGAATGGCTCAAGGAATCGAGTCCATCCACCGTAACTGTTCTCGGGCTGCGCGATGTTCTGGATGATTCTCTAGTTATCCGGAACGATTGGCGGGAAAAAAACGTCTATTCCTATCTTGACCGGCTCTATGATGAAATCTGGATCTACGGCAATCAAAACATCTATGATCCGATTGAGATGTATGCAATTCCTGAACAGATCCATGAGAGGATTCAATTCACCGGATACATCCCCAGGAAAAAACACAAACCGGAGACGAAGATCAATATCAGAAAGCGGTACCGGGTCCTGGAGGAAGACAATTTCATCCTGGTAACCACCGGCGGCGGAGGCGACGGTTACGAAGTGATTGATCGTTATTTGGCGATGCATGAGTACTACCCGACATCCCTGCCATTCAAAACCATTATCATTACCGGACCGTTCATGCCGAAAGCGGAAAGAGAACAATTGGAATGCAGGGCGAAAAGATTTGGCATAAAGCTCATTCCCTTTCATCCCAAGTTCGAGGCGTTGATCTCGGCCGCCGATCTGGTTGTTTCCATGGGTGGATATAACACCATCTGCGAGATCCTCACCCAGCAGACCCCATCCCTGATTATCCCCAGAGAGACTCCCCGAAAAGAACAAATAATACGGGCAAGAAGGCTTAAAAGCGAAGGGCTCCTGGATTTCATCCCATTGCAGGAAGCGACCCCCCAGCAGTTGAGAGAGAACATTTTTTGTCTTTTAAACGACCGCCGGCAATATACCGAAAAAATCAGATCCTTCGAACTTTCCGGGCTGGATAAAATGCTTGCCCGGCTGAGACATTTTAAGGAAACGGATTTCTTCATGAATCATCTGAATTAACTGTTCCGATCATGGAACCCGCGGCATTGTTCGGCCTAGATCCGGAATCGGGCTTTTAGGATTATTGCTATGAGGCATATGAATATCTTCAATGGCGCGTGGGGCTTCCTGCCTATCTTTATTACCCCGATAAACGTGATCTGTAAGGTCCTGATAATAGCTATTTTTTCAATAGTTGTTCTTCCTTTAGAGGATTTGCTTTCCTCGGAAATACATCGGCAGAACCCGTCGATCCAGGCGGATGAGACACGTGCCACAGCTCTTTCCAAGGAGTTGAGCAACTGGGAAGACGCGGCGTCCGAAAGTCTTATCGAAGATGTACCCGGACCGGGGGCATTTCTCGGCATAATGCTCAGACAACTCGCTGCTTCCTCCGCCGGATCGGATGACAGGATTAAAAAATTATTCGGGGGCATTCAACATGTGTTGCCGGACTTGAACAAGGTCCTGGTTGCGCTCTGACCGCATCATACAACCCAAGGGGCGCTTGGGAATATTCTTTGGGTGCTTTTCTTTGTTGCAATAGGAATAGTTGCAGAAAAGGGATTCAAATCCTTCCTGAAGCGGAATTATTTTAGCGATATGGATGTGAAAGCCGAAGGGGGGAATTTCCTCGGCATGAGCAACGTCGACAAACTCATTGCCGCACTGGTAACAGCAGTGCCTGACGTCATCGGCCTGTTCGTTTTTTTTGGAGCGGCGTATTTTTCCTATTTCACCTTTATCTGGACGAAGTCCCCCTACCTCCAACTTCTCTTTCTCTCGATTCTGTTGACAATAACCCTCATTCGCGTCGTATCCATTTTCTCCCAGCTTATCTTCTCGCCCGCCGACGACCGGTTTCGCATTCTCTCGGTATCTTCTCAAAATGCAGTCATTTTACACCGTTTTCTTGTTGGAACGGGTGTGTATATTGTATCGGTTCTGATGTTTACGGTCGTAGTCTTTCGGCTCGGCGCTGAAAGGAACACAATAAGTCTGCTCGCAATTTTCTTTGCGACAATCTTACTCGTTGCGTCTGCTCTGCTGGTCCTTTTTTTCAAGAGGAGAATTGAAGCCGGTATTCTGCAGGCAACACCCGGAACACCAACCTGGGGAAGAATAAAATTTGCTTCCCTATGGCATGTGCCGACACTTTTATACCTCTTCCTGCTCTGGATCTTGCTGGTCAATACCATGGATTCACCTCAGCAGAACAATTCCCGTGCAGCCTTTGTCATCAGTTTTTTTGTAGTGCCTATCTGGATGATCGCCGATCGGTTCATCCAGTGGGTAGTGAGATTTCTCATGGCAACTCTTAAAATACATGATGATGCTCAAGACGTTAAGAATCCCTTGGAAATGAACTCCTTGCAAAGGCAGCAGGGAAAAGTGTGGTATAACAGATGCAACATCGTTGCCCGTATCTGCCTGGTCTTTGTCTTAACGGTCTGGGTCGCAAGCCTGTGGGGCATGCAAGCGCCTCTAGTCTCCAGGTTCACATCGGTATTTTTTGATGCATCGATCATTCTGGCCCTGTCGTTGCTGCTCTGGCAATTTATCAACACGTGGATCGAGAGAAAGATTGCAGAATCAACTCCGGAAGTAGAAGAAGATATTACCTCCGGCGATGACGAATGGGGGAGTGCAATCCAGGGCAGGTCCTACACTCTTTTGCCGATGGTGCGAAAGTTTATCGGTTCGATACTGGTAGTTATGGTTTCCATGACAATATTGTCCTCAATGGGGGTAGACATCGGTCCATTGCTGGCCGGTGCCGGCGTCATCGGCCTGGCGATCGGATTCGGAGCACAAAAGCTGGTCGCCGACGTCTTCTCGGGTTTTTTCTACCTGCTTGACGATGCTTTCAGGGTGGGAGAATATCTTGAGGCCGGGACAGTTTCCGGCATTGTTGAGAATATCACCTTACGCAATGTAATGTTGCGGCACCATCGGGGAATGCTGCAAATAGTCCCGCACAGTGATTTAGGCGCAATTACCAATTTCATGAGGGGAGGTATCGTTGTAAAATTCAATCTCGATTTTCCCTATGATGCCGATATAGACGAAATTCGCAAAGTGATTAAAAAGGTCGGCCAGTCCATGCTTGCGGACGAGAATCTGGGCAAGGATTTTATCAAGCCGGTTAAGTCACAGGGGGTAAGAGAAATCGCAAATTCGGTCATGACTATCAGAGTAAAATTTACCGCTCAGCCGGGGGCTCATTTCGTTATCAGACGTGAAGCTTTCAAGAGGATTACCGAGGCGCTGTGCGCCAAAGGTATTCAATACGCCCACCGTCGAGTAATTGTCGATATCCCGGCAGCGGATACTTATAAACTGTCCGCGGAGCAGTTGAAAGCAACCGGAGCGGCGGCGTTTCGTGATATCGAGGCATCTCAGGAGAGTCAAGCGATGCAGCGCGAGGGGGATTCAGGCTACTAGCTTGCCCCTGCAAAAAATAATCAGGAGAAGTACTATGAAAACAAAAATGATCCTATTTTTATCATATTTTTATTTCATTGTGGTTACCGGCGTGGCGCCGGCCGCAGGAAACCATCCCGGAGGGCACGGGCATGGTAATGATGAAGGGGCTGGTAAACCGGGGGTGGTCTCAGAGGTCGACCGCACAGTGGACATCGAGATGAACGACGAAATGCGCTTCATTCCGGACAAGCTCACGGTCAGGAAAGGCGAAACCATAAAATTTGTGGTGAAAAACGTAGGTGAGATGGAACATGAGTTTGTTCTGGGAACAGAAAAAGAATTACTGGAACACTCTGAACAGATGAAGCAACATGCCGAAATGGCGCATGAGGAGCCGAATATGATCAGGGTGGCCCCCGGACAGGTGGGCGAAGTCGTCTGGCATTTCACCAGTACGGGAAAGATAGACTTTGCCTGTCTCATCCCGGGCCATTACGAAGATGGCATGAAGGGCGCTGTGTCGGTCGTAACAGATGGGACATCGGCATCGAAAACAAAGAGCGATAGCCAGAAAGGACATCAGCACTGATAACTGTATCTCACCGGTTGAACTGCCGAATCACTGCACAAGCGGGTGATCCGGCAGTTCCTCTTTTACTTCACGGCATCGGCAAATTTTTTACCGGCTTTGAATTTTGCCACCTTTCTGGCAGGAATAGCAATGCTTTCGCCGGTTTTGGGATTACGTCCTTCACGGGCGGCTCGCTCGGCAACGGAAAATGTTCCCAGGTCGATCAATGTAACTTTGTCGCCCGATGAAACGGCATCGGTAATTGCCCCAATGATGCTGGTTAAAACCTGATCGGCTGCGGATTTACTGATGTTGCAATCTTTTGTTACTTTCTCTAATAAATCACTTTTGTTCATGTTTCTCCCTTTTTAAGAATTTGTTGAAGTGTAATGAAGCGGAAAGAGCTTTCCTTGCTCAGATAGCAGAACTCCTCGCATCATGCAAGGTTATTCAGGTTACTGCCAGGATCTGCTCTGATTAATTCGTTGAGCTTGCCTGGAATGCAGCAGGAGAAGGGGATTATCGCCTGAGTTTTTCGATGGAGTCCTGGCCGGGGCCGGAAAGAACCTGGGACAAGAAGAACGAATACAACGATGAGAAAAAAACTCGGGATCAAGCAATACAAATAAGTTGCTGAAATAATAAGTATAATTACATTCCATACCCTGTTTGTTCACCGTATTTTTCTCTCTATTGCAGTATTGCCTTTTCTGCTTATTTCATCCACATTTTATGTTGAAAACATCTGTGAACAGATATGTTCAAGCGAGGTTTTTATCCGGGTAAGAGTGGGTGAAGAGTGTTGAGAGCTTTTTTGGAAGGAAAAGAAGAAATATGCCCGACAACAACAAGGAAATCGCCCTCGAAAGAAAAACACGCTATCAACTGTATGGCTGGATTCTTTTTATTGTCTGCGCCATCTTGTTCATTGCGGCAAGTATAATCGACAGAGAGCCTTTGGTGTTTGTCGGGAGTATTCTTTTTCTTCTGGCTTGTTTTTTTTTCCTGATTCCGTTGATCGGCTCCTATAGAAAAGGCAAAAGTGATAGCTGAAACGTATGAACCCCGAAGTTTTCAAGGAGGAACACCATGCAAGAAGTTCGGCAGATTATCGTTCCGGTGGATTTTCAGCAACATACTGAAGAATTAGCTGAATATGCTCTTGGACTGGCAACCAAATTGGAGGCAAAAGTTGTTTTTTACCATGTTGTTGAGAATGTGGTGTATTACTCGGATTTTATCCCCACCAATTATTCCATGGACAGGGAAGAGACTTTTGTGCACGCACAACAGAAGATGAGCTCTCTGGTGCAAGACAGCAAAAATAAATGGATGCAGTGTTCGGGGCAGGTCGGCAGAGGTGATGTTGTCGAAAGCATTCTTGAATATTCTCAAGAATCCGATTTGATTGTCATGGGAACCCACGGCGCGAGAGGCATTGAAAAGATATTGCTCGGAAGTGTGGCCGAACGGATCATAAAGCGTGCCAAGTGTCCGGTGCTCATAGTTAAAATGAAGAAAAAATAGGCGGCTCATTATCGTTCGACACCTCCCGGGGATGCACTACTTCAAAAGGCGAGTGTATCCGCGTTGTCTAAAAAGAGAAATCTCTCGGTTCGCCTGCCAATTCCCTTGAAAGATCCGAGAAAGTAGAGGAAGAAGAACAGTAAATATGATTTGGCTCAGGCATTGACCACCAATCCTTTTTGCTGAGTTCCTATGGGGAAAATTCCTCTCTTGCTGTTGTTTCTTGGCCATGTTGCTGTCGATACCTCACAAGGCACCCTGCCGGTAGTGCTGGCAAGGCTCAAGGAAGTTTTTGAGCTGAATTATTTCCAGGTCGGCATCATGATGATGATGCTCAACCTTACTTCCTCGGTGATCCAGCCGATTTTTGGTCTCATTTCCGATCGGTTCCGTACAGGCTGGTTCGTTCCTGTCGGCATTCTGTGGACTGCCATTGCCATGGGTCTGGTCGGCTGGTCGCCGAGTTATGCCGTGGCGATGCTGCTGGTTGGATGTGCCGGACTGGGCACTGCCGCGTTTCATCCGCGGGCGATGATGGCGGTGTATCTGGTCAGCGGTTTCAAACGCGGCCTCGGCGCGGCGATCTTTTCCACCGGGGGCAACCTGGGTTTTGCCCTGGGGCCGGTGGTGGGGAGCCTGTTGGTGCTGGGTGTAGGACTGCATGCCACTCTCTGGTTGATCCCTCCCAGCTTAATCCTCTTTCTTGCCATCATCTTCTATCCCGGTGATTTTCTGCGGCGGGAAAATTCCATAAAAACACAGGCAGTTGCGACAGGCGCGGAACCCGCCGGCATTCCCTGGGGTTCTCTGGTCGCTTTATGTCTGATTGTCACCCTTCGCTCCTGGGTCTATATGAGTACCATCACCTACCTGCCCCTGCTGTTCCAGAGCCGGGGGATACAGCTCGCATCGGGCAGTCTGATCCTGACCCTTTTTCTCGCCTGCGGTGCCGTCGCCGGACTTTACGGGGGCCATCTTTCAGACAAGGCCGGGCGAAAGGTGGTGATTGTCGCCAGTTCCCTGATCTTTCCGGTGCTGGCGGCCATGATGCTTTCGGTCGAAGGTCCCTGGATCTGGCTTCTGGCCGGATGTTCGGGGGCAGCACTGCTCGCTTCTTTCTCAGTGACGATCGTTCTGGCCCAGGAATTGTTGCCGAACAACCTGGGGCTGGCTTCGGGACTGGTGCTGGGCCTCGGTTTCGGCACGGGCGGGCTGGGGACAGCGGTTTCCGGGTATCTCGCCGACATGTTCGGCCTGTATCAGACTTTCTGGATCCTGGCCCTGGCGCCACTGCTGAGTGTCGCACTGGTGAGCTTCATCAAGACGGCCGACGAACCCGCCCCAGTCTGAAACCTGTGCCTCGGTCGCGCAAGCGTTGCATGGCTTAAGGAATATGTCTCTCCTGTTTTTTACATGGCGAGAATGTCCAGGACTCCGCTGCCGTTGCCCCGGTCAACCTTCAGCCAGGCGAACCAGGATTCCAGGGTAATATCCTCCCACGGAAGATTCATTTTCAACCATTGGCTTTCAAAGTCGGGCAACCAGGTTTTGAGGGATGTCTTGAGGGTGTGTTCATCCGGAGATTCCGGTTGGATGTACATATGGGAGAGGAAGTCGGCGAGTTGGATAACCAGGGGATAACCGGACATCCTGGCTGCATGGCCGGGGCAGTGGTGATGATGCAGGGCGGTGACGAGCGTATCGGGAAACTGCCAGCGCTGGAGCAACCGGCTGCCGATCTGATCGTGACTGAATGAGAAGGTCTCCTTTTCTTCCTTCATCCTTGCCGCGGTACTGAAGCCGGGGAGCCACTTGGTGCTGTCGTATTTGTCACCCAACGCCAGGATCATGGCTATTTTGCCGATGTCGTGGAATAATCCGGCAACAAAAAACTGGCCGGAAGGCAGATTGATCGACTCGCCGATTATCCTCGCTGCCAGACCGCAGGTAAACGAGTGATCCCAGAACGGCTTAAGCTCATCCTCCCGCGCTTGCAGGGAAGGTTTCAAGGCTTGTACCGCGGCTTTTGCCAGCACTATATTCTGCACCTCGTTAAAACCGAGGACCATGACGGCGCTTTCCAGGGAGCCGACCTGTTTTTGATGGCCGTATAAGGCGGAATTGGCGATTTTGAGAATGGCAAGGCACATGGTCTGATCGGGCAGGATAGCCTTGACCAGATCGTTTGCGGAGCTTTCCGGATTGTTCACTACTGCAAGCACTTCTGAAACGGTAATCGGCAAAGGCGGAAGCGATTCAATCTGTTTTTCGATGGAGACGGGTGATGAATCATGCATTATAGGTTTTCTCAGTGTCGGGATCAATTGTTTGGCCGGTTTTGCAGCTTGGAACAGGGATCCCTTTGCGATGTATAAAGATAAGGATTCTTTTGGCGAGTGCAAATTTTCAAGGTTTTCTTCAAGGTTCCTTGTCACGTCATGACGTAACAATTCCTCCTTCCACCTTACTTGTGTAAAATCGATTAAAATAGTATTTTGTTTGTATGAAGGTCTAACACTCCACTAGGGGGTACTCTTTTCAGTCCCCCCTTGAGGGGGATAAGTACCTTCACGAAATTCATTCTTAAAAAACAAGAAATGAATTTCTAAGGTACTAAATGAGTTGTATGGGCAATGTCAAGTTTTCAGTTAAACATATTGGGGGTATTCAATGAACATTATAATGTTTTTGGCTGCGGGGGTCTTGCTGGCTCTGACTTCCGGAGCATTTGCCGGCGAAAAGGTAATAGTCGGTGTGCCGGGCGTGGAAATTCGCGCCGATGGCAGTGTTTCCGCGCCCGGGGTGGAGATAGGACCTGGCGGGAGTGTTCGAACGCCCGGTGTTGTAATCGATTCGGGAAAAATCAGTGTACCGGGGGTGGAGATTGATTCAGAACGAATTGAAACTCCGGGTGTTGTGATCGAGCAGGGAAGCGGCGATGCCGGTGGCGACGGGGAAGTGGTGATCACCTCCGATGGCGGGCAGATCAATACATCGGTATCCGACCAGAACCTGTATGTGAATGGCAGTAATAACAAAATGAAAGGAGCGGGAAGAGTACTGACCCTGACCGTCCACGGCAACGATAATGTAATTGAACTGGAAGACGAGGTTGCGAGGGTTGTAGTGACCGGAAATAATAACAGTATCGTTTTCCCAAACGACGATGCCGAAATTGAAGATACCGGAGAACACAACATCTTTCCGAAGGGTTAGCGCCGCAGATCGCATCAAGGAATCGTATCCCGCTTGTCGGGCCGGAATATAAGGCGTTCATGGGCAGGCAGTGCTGGATTACCCTCTTTATCCTTTTCTTCACCGGTTGTTCGACGATCCCCACCGGTGAGTTGGACAATGGCGCACCGATCGGTACAGGTCGCAGGCTAGTGGTGTGGACGCTCTCGGACATACAACCCCCGAGTCCTGCCGAACGGGTTCAGTTCGAGCAGGCTATTGACGATATCAATGACCATGTCGATCAGGTCGATCTCGCAGTCATTGCAGGAGATCTTCTTAAATCGCGAAGCCGGGAAGAAGACTTCGCCTGGTTTCTGGCTACCCGCAATCGCTCAAAGGTGCCGGACTGGTATGAGATAGCCGGAAACCATGATGTCCGTTCCGGGGCGCGTTTTCGCCGGTATTTCACCTCTCCGCCACACTATGCCGTCGAGGTCGGCAATGTTCTGCTGCTGCTCATTTCCGACGAATCGCCGGCTTCAAGGACGGAGCTCTCCGACGAGACCTTCAGGTGGTGGCGGGATATGGTCATTGCGTACCAGTCCCGCATCATCATAACCGTAACCCATGGCCAGCTCTCAGGCAGCGGTCTCCTCGGCTCCTCTGTTCCCAGCCGGCAGATCGCCGGTTCGGAGCGTTTTGAGAAGGTGTTGAAGGCGCAGCGGGTGGCGATATGGGCTTCCGGTCATAGCCATCTGCCTCAGGGGCTGCCGGGGACGGTGAGTCTTCGGGAAGAGTTCGGCGGCACCTGTTTTGTCAATGTCAGTTCCATCGGTGAGGGGCCTTTTATGGACAGCCAGTCACGATTTTTTATCTTTGAGGATGGCTCCGACAGAGTCCGGATCCGTTCGAGAAATCATAGCAAAGGCCGGTTTGACCGAAGTCTCGATCTCGAATTGCGTCTTGACAAACCCTTTGTCTGGAATGGCGAAGGGGCAAGGAAAGTTGAGCTCGCTACTGCCGGGTCTTCCTCTTTTCCTTGAATTTCATCAGAGCGGTAAGCAGTTCGCAGGTGGGAGTTGGCAGGCCGAACCGCTTTCCCTGGCGACTGACGAATCCGACCAGGGCATCGACTTCGGTTGGTTTGCCGTTTTCCAGATCCTGAAGCATTGACGGCCGGTGATTGTATGTGACTGGGACGAGCTTGTGGTAGAATACTTCCCTGTAAGCCTCCGCATCAGGCCAGGGGGTTCTGCCGCCGAGAGCGGCAATGACCGCGAAGGTCTCCTCGATTACCCGATTCATCAACTCCCTCGTCTCTTTCTGCTCGACCAGGGCGCCGTAGTGAACGCCGAGGATGGCGCCCAGGGGGTTGAGGCTGCAGTTGTACAGGAGTTTTGCGAACAATGACTGATGAATGTCTTCCACCGCCAAGGCCGGATGTCCGGCGCCGGCAATCATTGCGGCAAGATTGCGGACCGAATCCGGGATGACGCCGCAACGGCTGCCGCCTACGTGGATCGAATCGGCGGAAACGGTGATCGTTATCAGGCCTGGCCGGGTGATCTCGAAGCCGGTGATAACTCGGGCCCCAAGGCTTTTTTCCGGGCCGAAACGATGCTCGAGGAGTTCCACGTTGCCGCAGCCGTTTTGCATGGAGACAATGTAAGCCGCTCGATCACCCAGGGTCGCAATATCGCCGATTGCCGTTTCGGTGTCATAGGCCTTGGTTGTTATAAGGACATAGTCATAGTTTCCGGTGGCCTGAGCGATGGCGGACAGGTAATTGCAGTTCGTCTTCGGGGCGGTGAATTGTCCGAGTATGCCGGTCACTTCCAGGCCGTTTGCAGAGATGCTTTCGATAAAACGCCGGCGGAGAATAAAGTCGACTTGCCGGCCATCGGCAGCCAGCATGCAACCTATCGCTTGACCGAGTGCTCCTGCTCCGTAAATAAGAAATCTCATAGGCTGAACTCTGATGCAAAATTGTAGAAAATGCAGACATCTTCCGGTACTCTGTCACGTGGGCCGGCTCTCTGTTTAATTGTCACGGATCTTTTTGTCAACATGTCGTCGGAGGACTTCACCCCGTCTGGGAAGAGATTACTTTCTTTATGAGCGGTGGGGACGTCTGCACTCTTTTTTCCTTGCCCGACAGGTTTATCTGGTTATTGTGAGTTTCGGCAGGACCATAGCGGATATACGTTTTTTACCCCTTGTGGGGTGTTAGTCATGTTACGGAGTAAAAAATGATGTTGTTCAAGAAGAAGACGCTTACAGGGCTGGCCAGAACCTGTGGCTGAGCGGCAAAAATCGGTCCGGCGGATCTGTCGGACGCACTGAGTGGCCTGGAGTTCAAGCGTAATCCTGATTTGCTCGTCGGTATTGAAACTTCCGACGATGCCGCCGTATACAGGCTTTCCGATGAACTGGCGATGATCAACACCGTTGATTTTATTACCCCTCCGGTCGATGATCCCTACTGGTTCGGACAGATTTCCGCAGCCAATTCCATATCCGATATTTATTCAATGGGGGGGAAACCACTCACTGCGCTGAATGTCGTGATGTATCCGGCAAAGCATTTGGACATGGGGATTCTCCGGGAAATACTTCGCGGCGGCAACGATAAGGTGGTCGAGGCCGGGGCCTGTCTGGCCGGCGGCCATACGGTCGACGATAATGAGCCGAAATACGGCCTCTGCGTAAACGGGGTGGTTCATCCGAACCGTATAATCACCAATGCCGGGGCGAAGCCGGGCGACGCACTGATTCTAACCAAACCGCTTGGTTCGGGCGTGCTGTTCAATGCGACCAGGGCCGGAAAATTCAACCTGCAGGAACTGGAAAAATCCGTCCTGCCGATTGTCGCTGCCCTCAACGGCGCGGCAATGGCCAAGGCGCTGCAGTACGACCTTCATGCCTGTACCGATGTGACCGGTTTCGGTCTGCTGGGGCATCTCCTGGAAATGGCTGCCGGTGGCGGGGTTCACGGAATGGTGAATTATAATGCTCTGCCATTTTATTCGGGGGCATATGAGATGTACCGGAAGGGACAGACCACCGGCAGCAACAAAGCGAACCGCGCCCTGGTTGCACGGTACCCTCTGACGGTGGAGAGAGCGCTGACCTCAAGTCAGCTGGAATTGCTGTATGACCCGCAGACCTCGGGCGGACTGCTTCTGGCTCTGCCGAAAGACCAGGCGCGGAACCTTGTCGACGATCTGCGGAAAGCTGGAGTTTCAGAGGCTGTGAGAATCGGTGAGATTGTCGCCGGTGCTGTAGGGATAACAGTCCAGTAAATCGCGATTATCCGGACTGTTTCACAGCGGCTTAAGCCTCGCTTTTTGACTCTTGATCCTTGTCCAGAGCCGACAGCGATTCGTCGACGGAGCGGTGAATGGTGATAAACGAGTCGAATCCGGAAATCTCAAAGACTTCCTGAACATGCTCCTGCATGGCGCAGGCGGCGAAATGGTAGGGGCCGGAACTGTAGGCCTTGGCGGTATTGAGAATGACCCGCAGGCCAGCGCTGGAGATATATTCCAGGTTGTCGAAATCAAACACCAGGTGACTGTTCGGTGAGACAAGAAAATCCTGCAGCTGTTTCTCAAACTGTGGAGCGGTGTTGGAATCGAGACGCCCCTTCAGGGTAAAGATGGTGGCGTGCTGCCCTTTGCTGATGGTCACTTCCATAGTATTCATTGTTTGCAGGGGGACTACCTGCACTCCTCGGGTAATGTTCTTTTCATGGTGAGAATATTGCTGTCATTTGCCCTGGTATAACTGCAACATTGACAAAGGGCACGAACGAGATGGATGCCGAGTCCGCCGGATTGTCGTTTCTTCAAGGGAAGTGTAGTATCCGGAGGGGCACAGATCGTCGGATCGAACGACGGCCCTTCATCTATGACTACCATTGTCAGTTCCAGTCCTTCTTTTTTCAGGGTAATGTGGATCGGGTGTTTTTTGGTCCGGTCGCCATGTTCGATGATATTGGATACGATCTCTTCCAGGACGAGATTGATTTCCGCCACAGTTTTCGGTGTCAGGAGCCAGACGCTCCGCAGGGCTTGAAGTTGCACCCGCAAAGTGTTCAGCTCGGACAGATCGTTCATTATCTGGAAAGAGACATCCATACTTTATAACACGGTTGCTCCGATGTGGTTGAGATTGGCGGTATCGGTTTCAGTCAGATTCTTTCTCTCCCATTGATGCAGTTCTTTGAGGAAAGCTCTGAGTACAAGTTTGCCCGTTTCAGGAAATTGTTCAAGTATTTTTGCAAAGTGTTCACGACTTATCGTCAAAACAGTCGATTTGGTTGTTGCCTGAAGGGCGAAAAGCGAGGGCAAATTGCCGAGAAGGGAGAATGAGCCGAGAAAATCCCCCGTGTTGTAATGGCGCACAAGCGTGGACTCTTTTTCGCTTTTCTTGAGAAGTGCCAGCTGGCCGGAGAGGATTAAATAGGCCTGGCCGTGGTCCTCCCCCTCTTCAAAGAGCAGGTCGCCTGCCGAAAGGGTCGACCTCGTCGCCAGAAAGGCCAGGAGTTTGATAGCCTTGTCTGGAAAGTAATGAAAAAACGACAGTTCCTTCAAAAGTTCCAGATTTTGCTGCATTACCGGAATCCGGTTATTTTCTTCCGTAGATGAGTTCATGGAGTATGCCTTTTTGTTCTATGAGTTCCCGGTAGGTGCCGAGCTCAACCAGTTTTCCTGCTTTCATTACCGCAATTTTATCAAAAGTATTTATGATATCGAGACGATGAACTGCGGCAATCACTGTCCGGTTGCCACTCCAGCGGGTTGTCATCAGGCGCTGAATCCTCGCCTGGGATTTGTTGTCGAGAGCCGAGGTCGCCTCGTCCATCAGAATAATTTTTGGTTGTTTCATGAGAACCCTGGCAATGGCCAACTTCTGCCGCTGGCCTCCTGAAAGCCGATCACCCATGTTGCCGACTTGAGAGGCCATGCCGATGGCGGCGACTTTTTCAAGAAAGTCTTCCTCAACCAGAAGGTGCATGATGGCTTGATTCATCACTTCCTGGGCATGGGGGAGAGCCGGTCGGATTCTGCCGAAAAAGATATTGTTGAGGATTGATTGTCCTGGTATATAACTGGTATCACTGTAAAAAGTAAAAAGATCCTCAGCTATCGATTCAGACCACTTCGGAAAAGCCTGCCGGGCCGAGAGGATGTTTTTCTTGAGACTGTCGGGCAGTCTGGTCATGGTATGAATGGCAGGCGTAAAATTCAGGGCCAGCGACAGGAGGAAGGATTGCTGGCCCCGCGGCAGTGAGGTCACCGGGTGTTTTCTCAATCGGTTGAGTATCCTCTCACATTCTTCTATTCGGTCGGCGGGGACCGGGCTGTTCCTGAAAAAGAGATCGACCTTGTCTACACCCGCCAGAAGATCCACCGCCTGTCCGGCGAGTTCGATGCCCAGCGTGAGGAGTGGTTCCAGCAGATTCACGGAGAGGAGGAAAGACCGGAAACTGTTGTTGTCCGGGAGCAGAGGGTAGTCGAAGTCGGCCCTGTTGCCGGTTCCGAAAAGTATATTCTCGGCCACGCTGGAATTGACATGATAGGTGTCCCGATTGTAGAACTCTACGTAATCGGCAAGCTTTTCTCCAAAGTTTTCATGGAAGCGCCGACGGATGCGGATGATTTTTTCGATAACCAGCCGATCGTCCGAGCCGATCTGGCTGTCGAGGCCGAAACGCATGACATCGACGAAGAGACCGACCTGCTGGAGCACCAGAATCATTCTGTCGCGGTCGATGTTCGCCTCTCCGCCTTCTGGTGGGATGGCTGGAGAGCCGAGGGCCTTCTGGGCGTACAGCAGGTTTTCCTCGATCGTTCCGGTAAAGATGAACGGATTCTGTGAAACATAGCCGACATTGCCGATGATCGTCTGTTTTGAAAGAGTTGAGAGTTCAAGCGCGTCAAACTGGATACTGCCCGAGGAGTAGGGGAACATCTTGCCGAGACACTGGATCAGGGTGCTTTTTCCCCCTCCGGAGAACCCGACGATGGCGAGGTGTTCGCCGGTCTGCAAGCTGAAGGAGACACCGTTCAGCAGCCGAAGTCCTTCGGGGGTATCGTAAACAAGATCGCGCACTTCTATGCGTCCGTTCAGCCGAAGCACGGGAGAATCGGCGAAATCGAGGGCAAACTCTGGTGTGGCGTCAAAGCAGTTCATGGTGCGGGTGTAACTGACCGAGGCGTCCTGATATGCCTGATAGAATTCTATCAGCTCCTTCCAGGGGTCGAAAAGCTTCTCCTGAGCGGAGAGGAAAGCGACCATCGCCCCCAGCTCGAGCTGGCCATGCATGACCAGGTATCCGCCGTAGACAAAGACCACAAACGGTCCCAGGCCGACAAAATAGTTGTTGGCCGTTTTGATCCCGAAACGAAAGAGCGACCAGCGAATTCTGATCTTTTTCAGTTTTTCGGCCAGGCGGTCGAATTTACTGCCTTCCTGGCTGTATGCCCCGTGTACCTGAATTTCGTGGATACCTGAGATCGACTCGGCAATCTGGCTCGAGGTTTCCCTCGACAGATCGACTCTTTTCTTATTGGCCTTGTTAGCCTTTTTCTGCAGTAAGGGGATGATGAACACCACAGCCGGATAGATGATCAGGGTCGCCAGGGCCAGTTTCGAGTTCAGCCAGATCAGGTACCCGGTGAAGGCGACCAGGGTAAGGATGTTGCTGACGGGTACGGCAAAGGCCATTCCGGCGAAATTGCCGGCGGTACTGAGTTCGGTCATGAGTGAAGACACGACCGTGCCGGGCTGGGTTGTGCGGAAGAAGTTGAGTGGAAGGGTAAGAATATGGTTGTAGAGGGTCTTGCGCATCGCCGTCATGGCACGTTCGCCGATTAATGCCTGAAGGTAGTTGATCGCAAGTTTCAAGGCGCTGGCTACGGTGATAGCCAGGATATAAATGGCGCAGTAGAAAAAAAGGCCTTGCAGATTTTGCAGGGCGATCGAGTCGTTGATGATTCGCTTCTGCATTTCGAGCGGAATTACCCGGGCCACGACAATCAGGATAATTACCACAAGGAGTATGAGCTGCAGCTTGAGGTTGCCGCTGAATGCCCAGTACAACAACGATTTTTCGGTAACAGGGGTAGGCGGCTTGCCGTGCTTCATGCTCCAGTCCTTCATGGATCCCGACGATTGCGGAAGTGAGTACCTAAGTGCCTTACAGGTATCTTGAACGAACCTGGAGCACTGGATGACGACGGCCAAGGATGGCCTAGTGTCGCGAGTGCCAAGGATGGCACAGGAGCGACACGGTTACAAATCCGGGTTATGCAGTCTTTTGATGCGTACCGGTGAACGATTGCCTCCCGCATTATGAAATCCTGTCTTGCCTCAAATTGTACATCATAGCCGGCTCATGTCCAGCACTGACTCGATTTATAGTAATGATCGAATGATGAACCCGGGATAAAACCCGAAACCGGCAGCTCAAATTATCACTTCCATTCCTCTCCCCTTAAAAACATCAAAAGGAGAGATGTTGTGCGAAATAAGCGTAAAGCATGTGCCTTTGAGCTGAAAAATAATGTTCTTTTTTCCAGTCAAGAAGATAACCACAGTCTAACGTAATGTAATACTACACTATTCATCATATTCCCGTTGTTTTTTTGTTTTGTCGAAATGGGCCTGGCGGGCGGGGAAACGATCTCGGCAAAACACTTGACAAGAACTCGACAGGCTGGTAGAAAATTGATGAAATAAAGAATTAAAGGAAATACTTGTAAACATATGCACAAATGTACTCGTTTGTAGTATATACTCGATGTTGCGTGATTTATTTAAACACCATTCGTGTCAGGAAATGCTTTTTTAGTTGTTTTTTCTCTCTGTTTGTCCCATTAATTGAAAACGTTTTGGCGGGCGAAAACTGCTCTGTCGAAGATAGCCGATCATCTGGTCATGAATTGCATTGCAAACTCAGGCTCCCGGAATCGGAGCTTTTCCCTGGGAGGATATGCCGGGGTGTGAATTATCTGTTGCCGGAATGGTGTTCGGCGCTATTTCCAGGGTGGAGACACCGTAATGGTGTGCGGGTTGTGCCCGGTGGTTGTGTCGAACAAGGTGTAGCGAAGTGGAATTATTTTCAGCATGTTCAAGGAGCAAGGGTCGATGAATAATCTGTTAGCAGGAATACTACCGCAGGAAGGCGGTCTGGTTGCGACCGGATCGGGGAAGTACAATATTGCGATGGGAATTTTGGCACTACTCAGTGTAGTGGGGGTTGCGGCGGGAGTGCATTCGCTGTACGTGGGGCATGAGCACACCTTCGGGGTGAGCCGCGGAGTCCCCTGGGGGATTCTGATTGCCGCCTATGTTTTCTTCGTGGTGACCTCGACCGGGCTGTGCATTGTTTCCGCGGTTGGGCATGTTTTCGGCTTTAAGAATTTTAATCCGATTGCCAAGCGGGCGGTGTTTTTATCGATCGCAACCATTGTCGCCGGATTTCTGGTGATCGCCTTCGAGATTGAAAATTCCTGGCGCATGCCGGTCGGCAACGTGATCGGCGCCAATCCGACCTCGAACATCTGGTGGATGGGCACTTTATATGGAGCTTATCTGTTCTTTATGATGATCGAATTTGTGATGCTGCAGAAGGAGCAGCATAAAATAGCCACGGCTTTTGGTCTGGCGGGGCTGTTGACCGGTATTGTGGCGCATTCGAACCTGGGCGCGGTATTTGGCCTTTTGAACGGCCGGGAGTTCTGGCACGGGCCGTACATGCCGATCTATTTCATTACCTCGGCGGCGATGTCGGGCTGCGTGGCGATCATCTTTTTCACCTATATCGCCTACCGGTTCAACGGCTGGAAGATGAGCGAAGAGATGAAGAAATCCCTGGAGGGCGTTGCAAAACTTGGCGCCTTGATGATGGCGGTGATCATTTTCTTTACCAGCTGGAAGATGATAACCGGAATAACGGGCAACCCTCCCGGCAAATATGAAGCAATGCAGCTCCTTCTGACCGGATCGTACGCGCCGAATTTCTGGTTGGGCGAGGTGCTGCTGGGCATGGTAATCCCTTTTGTCGTCATCATGGCGGTCAAAGGCCGGAACATGAACGCCCTGTTCATCGCCTCACTTGCCGGAATGATCGGGATATTCTTCATGCGCTACGATCTGGTGATTGTCGGTCAGCTGGTTCCCGCTTTTCACGGCATGGGCCTGGTCGATTATCCCGACCTTCTCACCTATGCGCCCAGTCTCCACGAGAATCTGGTGGTTTTGGGCGGGGTAGCCTTTTGCGGACTGATCTTCCTGATGGGCGAGAAGCTTTTTCGCGGCCATATCTCGGAGGATCATTGATCACGTTCGATGCAACACATTAATCATAAGCAATCCAATGCCCTGATTGCACAAAATCAGGGTTTTGTAGAAAATCAAGAGGTACCAGCATGAGAATCGATGATTTCGAGCAGTTGAGAAGTGAGGATCTAAGCACCCTGCCATCGGCCGAGAGAAGGAAATTTTTAAAATTGGGTCTCGCCGTTACCGGCATATACCTGGGTGGCAGCGTGCTCTCTCTCACTTCAGTACAAAATGCTTACGGGTCGGGAGGAGTCGTACCCGAGGTGGGTAAATATCCTTACAACCCGCATTACACTATGGTTATAAGGGAAAAACTGTGCATCGACTGTGAACGCTGCAAGGATGCCTGTGTCAAGACCAACCATGTGCCGGCGTATGGGTTCAGGACCACCATCCTCGAAAAACGCCGCTCCCTTAGTGGAGACAAGTTCGAAACGACCTTTATGCCTGTTCTCTGCAACCACTGTAATCGACCGCCGTGTGTCAGAGTCTGCCCGACAACCGCGACCTGGAAAGATGAGAAGACCGGCATCGTTGTCATGAATCCGGCCCGTTGCATAGGCTGCAAGACCTGCATGACAGCCTGCCCCTACAACGCCAGGTATTTCAAGGAGGAAGAGCGGGCGGTTGACAAATGCGATTTTTGCCTTCTCTCGCGCCTGTCGAAAGGAGAAACGACTACGGCCTGTGCCGATGCCTGTCCGGCCGATGTGAGGGTTTTCGGTGATATCGCTGATCCGGCCAGCAGAGTTTTCAAGCTGGTTCACTCCCCGGAAACCATGGTCTGGGTATTACGGCCGGAAACCGGCGCGATCCCGAATATTTTTTATATCAATTCATAGAACGGCAAAGTGCTTTGATTCACTCAATTAATCCCAGTACCTACGGGGATGATGCTGATAGGTAGGAGAAAAAAATGAAGAAGATTTTGTTATTGTTGGTTGTCGGCGGGTGTTTGTTTTCCGGCGCTGTGCTATTTGCCAGTGGCGAGGTGAAGGAGCAGGAGGCGTACGATGAAGAAGCCTACGGTCCGGAAGCGCCTATCGTCTGGGTCAAGCCACTTGAAGCCGTAGTATTTGAACACAAAGTTCATACCATGGATGCCGGACTGGATTGTGGCTCATGCCATGACGATTTGTTTGAGATGGAAAATGGTGTCGCCGAGGAAAAGGATGACTTCACCATGGAGACACTCTACAAAGGCGGCTATTGCGGCGCCTGCCACGACGGATCCACCGCCTTTGCCTCGAATACCCGCTGCACTGCCTGCCACATCGGCGTGCGCGGCCATGCTCGATTACGTGGCGACAGCGGTTCCGCCGAAAAGAGCCACTGATAATCCGCCCATCGAAACATTCCCTCCGCTCGTTATTGCTGCAAAGATAAGGGTCGCCCATCTCGGACGGTCCTTATCTTTTTTTAAAAAACTCCTCTCCTTCAGCAATATCCTCCCTCGGTTGCCCAATTATTTTCCGTCTTTGGACGCAAATTGCGTCTCTTTTTATTTTTATTCATGTAACACATTGAAACTCAATATCTAATTATTGCCTCTTTGACTTCTTCCTGCCGATTTTTTCTTGTTTTCCTTGTCCAAAGAACCCTGTATTCAAGAAATATCCATTTAAATCAATGAGATATAAGTTCATCTGTTGGACGTATTTTGCGCCCGCATAGTATGGAGGCTGGACGCAGAATATGTCCTCAATGGAAAGGTTGATGACGCGAAACTGTTTGTTTTAAGTCGATGTGATTACAATTATATCGAGTATATACAAAAGGATACGAATGATTTTGTAGCGTCCGTTCTGTTCTCTTGTGCAATGGCATACGACTTGCTGTTTAAGAAGTAACTTAACAACAAGGTTGTGCCAATCTTAGAGCAGGAGGAAGTCATGGCAATCACAATACAGAAACAAACGTATGAGATTCCGGTTTCAAATATTCGGAGCGGATTGGCACCATTGGTTGCGCGGGTGAGTGAATGGTTCTGGTTTTGTCTCTGTTTGGTTCTCTTTGTCGTACTTGGCCCGTTCGGCGCGCCCGTTGCCTTGATGGTTCTGGTGAAGCTGGGGTTGGAAGAGAATTCACATCGTGAGCCGGAGTCGGTCAACGCAGGATAGCGACAGCGATTGTATTTGGAACTGGAAAAAAACTTCGAAGGAGAAAAATATGAAAGGGAATGTGACTGCGACTGCTGTGCCGGAGAGAGCAATAGAATTACCGGCGAACAAGTTGATGTGGTTGTTTTTGTTGATGATCATTGTGGGGGTAGGTGGCGCGGTTTACGCCCAGCTGGCAGGCCATCATCATGCATTCGGTAATACCCGTGAAATGCCGTGGGGGATGTTGATCGGGGTCTATGCTTATTTTGCTATAATTTCAACAGGGCTCTGCGTGCTGGCAGTTTTCAGTCATGCCTTCGGCGGAAATCAGATGTCACCTCTTGCCAACAGGATGGTCTGGCTTTCGATAATTACCCTGCTCGGGGCATTCACGGTTATCGGTCTGGAAATCGAAAATCCATGGCGAATGCCGCTTGGCGTAGTTCTTCACCCCAATGTCACCTCAAACATCTGGTGGATGGGAACGCTCTATGGTTTGGCGGTAGGGGTAATGTTTCTCGAGCTTTTCCTGATTGTGACGAAGCGTTTTTCTGCGGCGATCGTTTTGGGGGTGATCGGAGCCCTGGCGGAATCCTTTGCAAACAGCAACCTCGGTTCGGTATTCGCTTCCTTGAACTCGAGGCCCTTCTGGTACGGTTCTCAGCTGCCGGTTTTCTTTCTCGCTTGTGCGGTTCTGTCCGGGGCGGCTGCGGTGGTGTTGTTCACCCACTACAGTCATCTCCTGCAACGCCGAAAGATTGCCGGGAACACCTTTATGGGCTTGCAGACCGCCGGTAAAATTATGGTACTCATGACCTTTCTGGTGGCTCTCGCCACCGTATGGAAATTTGTCAATGCCTACTGTGGCACCGAAGAAATGATCATGGCGGCGGATGCCATGGTGAAAGGCCCCCTGGCGACCCATTTCTGGGTGTTCGAGATAGCTATCGGCTTGGTTTTACCTTGCGTGATCCTGGTGGCGAGTCGGTTGCATTCGATTCAAGCCCTGTCGGCAGCGGCTTTAATGGTTCTCGTCGGGCAATTCTTTTCCCGCTATAACCTGGTGGTCTCCGGTCAGATTATTCCGAACGATCATGGTTTTGTCGGGGTGCCCCAGTATCTGCCTTATATGCCGACAACGGCCGAGTATCTTCTTGTTATCGCCGGAATGGGGATAGTCGGATTTGGATTCATTATCGGGGAGCGTTTTCTCGACACAACATTTACTACCGAAAACGTTCATTGAGGATTGTCAATCAGGTGCGGACAAAACAGCCTGGACGAGCTTGATGCCCGTTCAGGCTGCTAGTCGGAAGGAGAAAGCCGGATGAAAGAAGATAAAGCATTTTTCACTATTGGCAGGGCTGCGGAAATGCTCGAAGTTCACCCCCGGACGTTACGTAACTATGAAGAGGCGGGTCTGATCAGTCCCTTGCGAAAAGGGGCCTGGCGATACTACTCGTTACGTGATATTCAGTGGATCGAATGCCTCAGGGAGATGGTTCATGAACACGGGGTGAGCCTCAATGGTGTGAAGAAACTTCTGAAATTCACCCCCTGCTGGAATATTATCAACTGTTCTTTTGAGAAACGAAAGCGTTGTTCCGCCTTTTTTTCGAATACTCTCGTACCAAAGAAGATTGCCAGACTGGTACTGCCCCCTGACAAGAATGATCTCGCCGCCTGAAGGCGGTTGATGATCTTTCTTTCGTTGTCTGCTGTACCGCCTCCTTGGCTAAGTCGCGTATTGTGTCGCCAATAAGATTCTTCCTTGCTGGCTGCACTTCCCCGTCTGACACCCCGTAAGGGGTACTCTTTTCAGTGTTCATCCGACTTGAGCGTACTCTTCACCATCGCCATCGCTATCGCTATCGATTTTTTAGATTCGAGTTGAATTTCTAAGGTACTACATTCCTGCGTGTTTTTTCCTCTCTTCTTTTTGTCTGCCCTCTTTCAAACTCCTGAGAAAATTATATAACGATTACTTCAAGGCGCATTCTGCGTCTATTTCTATGTATGGCGCAAAATGCGCCTTGAAACCCATTAAAAATCGGACAACTTCTTTTTATAATTTATTGAATAAATATCAGAAATATCGGTAGATTATAAGAGAATTAGTTGTTCTTTGTCATGTCTGTACGGCAAAATGTATAAAACATAATGCTAATTAATTGACAATTGCAAATGTAAGGTTTAGATATATTCAATATGTTCATAAGGCAATGTATGATGTTGTCGACGGGAACAGATGACAAGATCCGAGCAGAATGATGGAGGGATTATGGAAGCTGTATATTTTCTGGTGTTGTGGATTGGGGCTGCAACTGTACACACGTTGTATGAACTGAAAGTGAAACGGTATCTGGAGCAGTTCCGGAGAGATTCGGGAAACTGATCATTTATCTGAGACAATGTCCGAGGGAACCGGACAAGGAGGCACAATATGAACAATGGGCTGGCAGGAATACTACCGCAGGAAGGCGGTCTGGTTGCGACCGGATCGGGGAAGTACAATATTGCGATGGGAATTTTGGCACTACTCAGTGTAGTGGGGGTTGCGGCGGGAGTACATTCGCTGTACGTGGGGCATGAGCACACCTTCGGGGTGAGCCGCGGAGTCCCCTGGGGAATTCTGATTGCCGCCTATGTTTTCTTCGTGGTGACCTCGACCGGGCTGTGCATTGTTTCCGCGGTTGGGCATGTTTTCGGCTTTAAGAATTTCAATCCGATTGCCAAGCGGGCGGTGTTTTTATCGATCGCAACTATTGTCGCCGGATTTCTGGTGATCGCCTTCGAGATTGAAAACTCCTGGCGCATGCCGGTCGGCAACGTGATCGGCGCCAATCCGACCTCGAACATCTGGTGGATGGGCACTTTATATGGAGCTTATCTGTTCTTTATGATGATCGAATTTGTGATGCTGCAGAAGGAGCAGCATAAAATAGCCACGGCTTTTGGTCTGGCGGGGCTGTTGACCGGTATTGTGGCGCATTCGAACCTGGGCGCGGTATTTGGCCTTTTGAACGGCCGGGAGTTCTGGCACGGGCCGTACATGCCGATCTATTTCATTACCTCGGCGGCGATGTCGGGCTGCGTGGCGATCATCTTTTTCACCTATATCGCCTACCGGTTCAACGGCTGGAAGATGAGCGAAGAGATGAAGAAATCCCTGGAGGGCGTTGCAAAACTTGGCGCCTTGATGATGGCGGTGATCATTTTCTTTACCAGCTGGAAGATGATAACCGGAATAACGGGCAACCCTCCCGGCAAATATGAAGCAATGCAGCTCCTTCTGACCGGATCGTACGCGCCGAATTTCTGGTTGGGCGAGGTGCTGCTGGGCATGGTAATCCCTTTTGTCGTCATCATGGCGGTCAAAGGCCGGAACATGAACGCCCTGTTCATCGCCTCACTTGCCGGAATGATCGGGATATTCTTCATGCGCTACGATCTGGTGATTGTCGGTCAGCTGGTTCCCGCTTTTCACGGCATGGGCCTGGTCGATTATCCCGACCTTCTCACCTATGCGCCCAGTCTCCACGAGAATCTGGTGGTTTTGGGCGGGGTTGCCTTTTGCGGACTGATCTTCCTGATGGGCGAGAAGCTCTTTCGCGGACATCTCACTGAGCAGCATTGAAGACATAACATTCATAGAGATCTTTCTTTCTCGTGGTACGTTGCAAAATCGGGTAATGTGGCGGGAAACGCAATACTGGAGGAGATTTCCTGCATGGTAAGAAAAAAGCCGAATGTTGAGCCAATAAAAAAAGAGATGCCTGTTTATCCCATAGGGGTGGCGGCTAAACTGCTGGACGTTCACCCGCGCACCCTGCGGATTTATGAGGATGAAGGGCTGATCAAGCCAACCAGGATTGGAAACAGAAGATTGTATTCAGCCAATGATCTGACCTGGATCGGCTGTCTGCGCCGACTGATCCATGATGAGGGAATCTCCATCCCCGGAATCAAGAAGCTCTTACGTTATGCAACGTGCCATGAGATAGCCGACTGCCCGAAGGAAACCCAATGCACCTGTGACGCGGTCGTCGATCGGGCTATTCCGCGAAGCCTCCATCTTGCCGGCGATGCGGAAGGGGAGAGAAAGGCCAAGGAAAGGGATGTTGCGGCTCGCCGGCAAACACTGCCGACGGATGAAGAAAAAAAAGCAAAAGATCGAAAGGCTCGCTGAATTCAGGCGAGCCTGCCGTGCGTATCCCTGGTAACGCTTCTACATGTCCACTCCGGGAGGCGCGGTAATCCGATAGTGGGTGATTTTTCTGCGGAGGGTGTCTTTGGAGATACCCAGCTCTCTGCAGGTCTTCATCTTTTTCCATTTATTACGTCTTAAGGCGACTTCAATAGCCAGCTTTTCAATTTCTTCGAGGGATAATCCTTCAGCAGCCGAAAGGAACCGGCTGTCGCTGAAGTTCTCTTCCTGGACGAAAGCATCGGGCAGGTGCTGCAGCTGGATGTACCCGCCGGGACAGAGGATGAACCCATATTCAATGATGTTCTCCAGTTCCCGGATGTTGCCGGGAAAATGATATTTCATAAGAAGGGTCAGAACTTCATCGCTGACACCGACGATATCCTTTTGTTTTTCCGCGCCGAATTTTTCGACGAAATGTTCCACTAGAAGAGGTATATCCTCAATCCTCTCCCTGAGCGGCGGCAACAGGATGTTGACCACATTCAGGCGATAATACAGATCATCCCTGAACGCCCCTTGTTTGACCAGCTCGAGGAGGTCCTTGTTGGTCGCGGCAATAATTCTGACATCGGCCTTAACCGGAACGTTTGAGCCGAGTGGTTCATACACTTTGTTCTGGAGGACCCGGAGCAGTTTTACCTGCAGGGATTGAGGAATGTCGCCAATCTCATCGAGGAAAATCGTCCCACCTTCGGCCGCGGCAAAGCGTCCGATCTTATCCTTTTTCGCGTCGGTAAAAGCCCCGGCCTTGTAACCGAAAAGTTCCGATTCGAGCAGGGTGTCCGGCAGGGCGCCGCAATTCACCACAACAAACGGCCGGTTCTTCCTGGCCGAGGCATGATACAGTGCACTGGCCACCAGCTCTTTGCCGGTGCCGCTCTCTCCCAGAATCAGGACGTTGCTTTCGCTTTTGGCGATATCCGGCATTATCTGGAAAATTCGCTGCATTGAAGGACTCTTGCTGATTATTGATTCAAAGGTATACTTCTGGGTCAGCTGCAGGCGAAGACTCATCTCCACACTGAGGTCGCGGAAGGTTTCGACCCCGCCAAGGACGTTGCCGTCGTGGTCCACAAGGGGGGCCGCGCTGATGCTCACCGAAACATCTTTGCCGTTGCGGTTTTTAATGGTGATCGATCTGTTGGCCACCGGCTGACCGGAGTACAGGCTTTCGGCAACGGCGCAGTTCTTGCCGCATACGGAAGAGCAGAAGATATCGCTGCAGTAGGATCCTATCGCCGCTTCCCGACGCCAGCCGGTGATGAGTTCTGCGGAGAGATTGAAAGAGGTGATGCGCCAGTCGCGGTCGACAGTGAAAACTCCGTCGGCAACCGAATCGAGGATCAAAGCCTTCTGCAGGTTATGAGTATTGTTTCTAAATGACTGAACTCCTCCAAGAATCTGTTGATTGTGGCCGATCAGGGGGGCCGCACTGACACTCACAGGGATGGAATAGCCGTCCTTGCCGATTATAAAGAGTTCCTGGTCGACAATGGAGTGCTTTTCCGTCATGCAGGAGGTGAGAGGACAGCTGAGAGCGCTGTTGCTGGAAAACAACACTTCACTGCAGATCTTGCCAATCACTTCCTCCTCAAGGTAGCCGGTAATCTGTTCAGCGGCCTTGTTGAAGGATGTAATCTTGCCTTGCGGGTCAACGGTAAACACTCCGTCGGCAACGGCAGCGAGAATCAATTCGTACTGTAAGGTGGCGGTGATATCGACAAATGTCTCGACTCCGCCGATGACATTCCGGTACATGTCGAGCAGGGGGGCCACGCTCAGTTTGATCGGGATGGAGAGGCCGTCCTTGCTTTCGATATAGGCAATGCGATCGGAGATTAATAACTTGTTTTTGATGCATTCGAGAAGGGAACAGGAGGAACGGCAGATGCTGGCCTTGAATATTTCCCGGCAGCAGCGGCCGAGAACCTCATATTCGTGCCAGCCGGTAATTTTTTCGGCTGCCGAATTGAAGCTTGTTATACAAAAACTCTTATCAACCGTAAACACGCCTTCGGCAATGCTGTTCAGAGCCAGTCGGCTGGCGGCAAGAGGTTCGGTGAGATCGGCAAAACCGATAATCGCCCCGACTATGGCACCGGTTTTTCCAGGTATGGTGATGATGCGCATCCGCACTGCATTCTTTTCGCCGGAAACCGGGTTACCGAGAGTCAATTCAATGTTTTGGCAGCCCTTTTGTTTGGTGAGCGGAGCAATGTGGGCACAAATCGAGGAAAAACGCGGATCGTTGTAGAAAATTTCCCGGCAGTGCTTGCCGACAATGTCCTTGCCTTCAAGACCAAGGATAAGCCCGGCCTTCTGGTTGAAGGCAGTGACAATCCAATCTTGGTCGACGGTGACAAATCCACTTGCCAGGTGCTCCGACTCTGGTACTATTTGAGATGACACGTTCTTCTCCTGTATGGGCTTTCCAGCAAAGGAAGGACATTTTGCATATTTCATTATATGATTAACTGTCGTACGCAGCAAGTGCCACAGTGTATACACTGAAGAGGGGAGCATCCCATCGTCAGCGGCAGATCGAATGATTTGTCCTCCGGAGCCCAGTATGCATAGCGACTGCCCGTCTCATCCCGGTTCTTCGGTGAAAGCCGATTGCCAGGTTCTTCCGCGGACCCTCTGCAAGGGGGTTGGCGTCGAGCTTTTTCATTCCCATCAGGATCCCATGATTGTGGTGACCCCGCAGGGAAAGATTATCCAGGTGAACTCCGCCCTGTTGAAGGCAACCCGGAAGTCCGCTGCCGAGGTTATCGGCAAAGGGGTTTGTGAAATAATCCATGGCGGCCGCTGGCCTCACATCAAGTGTCCTCTCGAGGAATTTCTGCTTACCAGCGCCTATAAGGTGGAAGATACCCGGTTGCCCGGACTGGGCGGTGAATACAGCCTGAGTATCGTGCCGGTGGAGCAAGGGCCGGAAGATAAAGAACTGATTCTTCTTATCGCAAGAAAACTCACCCAGGATGAAGTGAGAAAAGTCGATTCCATCCGCACCGCCCAGCTGGCGGCTATCGGCGAACTCGCAGCAGGAGTGGCCCACGAGGTGAACAATCCAATCAACGGAATAATCAACTTCGCCCAGCTTCTCCTCGATGATTGTGAAAAAGACAGCGAACAGGCAATGCTCCTGAAGAGGATAGTCCGGGAAGGAGAACGTATCGCATCGATCACCTACAACCTGCTGTCATTTGCCAGGGAGAATGAAAACGAACGGACTCTCGTCGACTTGAATGAAGTGGTTTTGGATAGTATTTCCCTTGTTGAGCATCAGTTAAAAAATGACGGGATATCCGTAAGCACCGATCTCTTTCAACCGTCATGCCTGATTATCGGCAATCATCTGCAGCTGATGCAGGTGGTTCTCAATCTTATCAGCAACAGTCGTTTTGCCCTGAAAGAAAGATGGCGGGATACCGTTTCGCCTGATAAATCGATCCATTTTTCCACGGTGCCGGTGGTCATCGATGGCAGGAATTACTTCCGTCTTGTTGTTCGTGATCGCGGTACCGGCATTCCCCAAGGGATCCTGGAAAAACTTTTCGATCCCTTTTTTACCAGCAAGCCAGCCGGTCAGGGCTCGGGCCTCGGGCTCAGCATCAGCTACGGCATAATCAAGAATCATGCGGGGACCTTAAGGGTTGACTCGATTCTGAAGAAATACACGGATATGATAATCGAAATTCCCGCCTCGGAGAAGTAATGGACGAAACCTTGCAGGATATTCATATTCTTATTGTCGACGACGAGGAGGGCATTCGCATCACCTTCGAAATGTTCCTCAAGCGTGAAGGGTATGGCAGGATTACCACGGCAGCTACCTTTGAGGAAGCCCTCTTCGCCATAAATGAACAGCGGTTTGATCTCATTATCAGCGACATTGTCCTTGAAGGGGCAAAAGGGACCGATCTCCTGCGTTATATACGACAGACAGGAGTCCGCTGTCCGGTTGTCATGATAACCGGATTTCCAAATCTTGAGTCGGCAGCAGAGGCTGTCCGTCATGGTGCATTCGATTATATTTCAAAACCCGTCAACAAGGATACTTTGTTGCGGTTTGTCCGACAGGCCCTGAAACATTGGCAACTGCAAAAAGAAAAGAGCGCATTGCAGCGGGAGAATGAAAAGTTTCGCCGATATCTGGAGGTGATTTTCAGCTCGGTAAGCGATGCGATTATTACCGTCAACGAAAGGATGGAAATCACCAATCTCAATAATACCGCGAAGATGTGGCTGGGAGGAGTCGATGCACAGAAAGCGATAAAGCTCGATGCCCTGCCTGGCGAAATGGGTAAGGCCTGTCTGCATGATGCCGGTCAGGTTATCAAAAACGGCGAGGTGGTCAGGGAGCACCAGGTCGAGTGTCGTAAACCGGATGGGACTATCCGGATGATAAGTCTCAATGCCGCACCGATAAAAGACGAAGTGAATGAGTTTAACGGCGCGGTCATCGTTGCCAGGGATATCACCCTCGGATTGCCGGATGACAAAAAGGATTCGAGGATCCGGTTTCATCGCTTTATCGGGGTGAGCAGTGTCATGCAGGATGTTTACCGGCTGATTGAAAATGTCGGCCGGGTGGATACGGCCGTTCTTATAACCGGTGAGTCGGGAACCGGCAAGGAACTGGCAGCGGAAGCATTACACGCCGAGAGCAGAAGAAAGGATCAACCACTTGTTAAGGTCGACTGCGCTGCGATGCCTGAAGACCTTCTGGAAAGTGAATTGTTCGGCCACAGAAAGGGATCTTTTACCGGAGCTGACAGGGATCGGCCGGGAAGGCTGTTACAGGCAGACAAGGGTTCTCTTTTTCTCGATGAAATCGGTGACATCACCCCACGAATGCAATTACGGCTGTTGCGGTTTCTGCAGGAGAAAACCTTTAACCCGGTTGGCCAGGATACTTTTGTCAGAGTCGATGTCCGGGTCATTGCCGCGACAAATGTCGATCTGAAAAAAAAAGTAAAAGACGGAACTTTTCGCGAGGATTTATATTACCGACTCAAAGTAGTCGAAATTCTTCTTCCACCGCTGAGGGAACGGAAAGAATGCATTCCTTTGCTGGTTCATAATTTTTTAGTAACCTTCCGCGATGAACTCGGGAAAAAAATCATAAATATTTCCGATCAGGCCATGGAGATCCTGAAGGCGTATTCCTGGCCCGGAAATGTGAGAGAATTACGTCACGTGATCGAGAGAGCATGTGTTCTGTGCCCGGGTGCGACCCTTTTAAAAGAACATTTTTCCAATGAATTGCTGTTTGCCAAACAGTCTGCGGATTTTCCGGATCATGCTCCTCCACAACGAATGTTTGCAGATCCAGGCGCAAGAATACAGCAGTCTGGTCCATACATCAGCGAAGAACAGCAGATTCTCGAAGCTCTGAAAGCAACCGGCGGCAATAAAGCAAAAGCCGCTAAGCTGTTGGGAATCGACCGAAGCACCCTTTACCGGAAAATGCAGCGGTATCGTTTCTGAGCCATCCCTTTCCCTTTTTTTCCGCATGTTGCAATAGTGTCGCATAAATGATGCAAAACAGTCGCACGCTTATGTGGTTGTGGTTCTGCAACATAAATGCGACACTCTTGGCCTGCACTGCATCGTTCGTCCACGCAATGTATAGAAATAATTGTAATAAATTATATAACGGCATCTGATGAACTCATGTTGAATGCTTGGAAGCAGCGTGTTGTTGATGTGTTGTATTGGCGTATAATTTACGTAAGAACAGGGTTATATCAATCTGTAGTGAATTCTCTGGAGGTGGTTTTTGTGCCCTGGCACGTAAAGTGCATTTCATTATTGTAAAGAGATGGTCAGGAGTCGGTTGCAGGACTTATCCGGCAGAGAGTCATAGAATTCAGGCAGGAGAAAGAAGATGAGAACTCAGACAGCAGCAAAGACAAGAAATGTGGTACGTACCGATGGCAAAGTCGATGAGCAGATTTTGAAAGTAGGATTTGCGGCAATCGGCCTTTCTTCGTGTGCCATTGGCATCTGGGCGTTGGCAAGTCTTCTTGGTGGAATGGTCGCAAGCGGCGGTCCGCTCGCTCTCGCTGCCAATTGGCTTAAGGCGATTTTAGTACCTTAGAAATTCATTTTCACCCCCTCAAGGGTTGAAAGGAGTAGGAATGAATTTCGTGAAGGTACTTATACCCCCTTGTGGGGTGCTGGGCTGAAATTTCAATAAACTGACGAGGCAGGGTGTGGCTAATTCTACAAGAGCAGTACGGAAGACAGGAACGGCAGTTGTCGAAAAAGGCAACGTTTCAACAGAGGTTTCCAAGGTAAGCATAACCTTTGTGGCAATCCTGGGAGTTGCAGTCGGCGTCTGGAGTCTCGCTTGTATTGTCGGCGGACTGATCGCCAGCGGAGGTCCTTTACAATTTGTCGGGAATTGGTTCAAGGCTGTGAGCGGAATGTAAATCATACGAACGTAATAGAAGAAAAACGAGTATCTGTGCAGGGCCAGGATGGTATAATCCTGGCCCTTTTGGCGTTGTTCGGAAACAGGGGCCGTCAGATGAGATGAATCTTCTTTTATTGCCGAAAGTGCTGTATAAAAAATAAAGAAATTCTTTTTATAGCGTTATAACCGGACACCATATATGGCCCTTCTCGTCAGAAATCTTTTCATTTTCTTCATTTTCTTGTCTGGTGTATTCCTGGCCGGAGTTTTTCTGAGCCTGGAAACCCGGTTGCCTGAAAGAGGCTATAGTGAAGTTCTTCAGAACCTGCAGGAGAAAGAAATTGCCGAGATCCAGTTTACCGGCAATCTTGCATCAATTACCTTGAAATCGGGTTTCAGCTATTCGGCCAGAGTTCCGGATGCGGCCAAACTGGTCGCAGATATACCCCCGTCATCTGCCCGGATAAGTTTTCATGAGGATTATACTCTCTATTATTTTCAAGGGGGACTCTTTGCATTTGGGCTGGCCTTGGCCTTTGTCATCTGGATTTCCATCACGAGCGCCCGAAATGCCGATCGGAACACCGGGTTCGCCGGCGATAAACTGATGGCGACAACCAGTACCCGGGAGCCGGTAACCTTCGACGATGTCGCCGGTGTTCCAGAGGCAAAGGAAGAATTGCAGGAGGTTGTATCCTTTCTGAAAAATCCGCAGCAATTCAATAACCTTGGTGCCATTATGCCAAAGGGTCTGCTGCTTCAGGGTCCTCCGGGTACGGGAAAAACACTGTTGGCCAGGGCAATCGCCGGGGAGGCAGGAGTTCCTTTTTATAGTTTCAGCGGTTCGGATTTTGTCGAAATGTTTGTCGGCGTCGGTGCATCCCGGGTGAGGGATCTTTTTCATGAGGCCAAAAAAAATACTCCCTGTATCATCTTTATAGATGAAATCGATGCAGTCGGCAGCAGCAGGGCGGCGGCAGCCACCGACGGACAGGATGAACGGGGACAGACCCTCAACGCCTTGCTGGTCGAGATGGACGGGTTCGATTCGACCGATAATATTATTGTACTCGCTGCCACCAATCGCCCGGATATTCTGGATCCTGCCTTGAGCCGGCCGGGTAGATTCGACCGACGGATCACCCTGCTGCCGCCGGATATCAAAGGCCGGGTCAAAATTCTCAAGGTGCACAGCAAAAAGGTAGTCATGTCACCGGAGGTCGACCTCGAAAAATTAGCCAGGATGACTTCGGGTTTTACCGGGGCCGAACTCGCAAGTCTCGTCAATGAAGCGGCTCTCCTGGCCGGCAGGGATAATTGCGATGCCATAACCAGGAGCCATTTTGATCAAGCGCGTGATCGAGTGATGCTCGGGGTCGAGCGAAAAGGTGTCATTCTTACCGATAAAGACAAGCTGGTACTGGCGTATCATGAAGCGGGACATGCGATAATAGCCAAACTGCTTCCTGACTCCGACCCTGTTCATAAGATTTCGATAATTCCAAGGGGACGGGCTCTCGGGCAAACACAGCAATTGCCCCTTGGCGACAGAACGGCATACAGCAAGGAATATCTGATCAATCGAATTACCACCCTCCTTGGTGGCCGGGCAGCGGAGAAAATCATCTTCAACAGCCGGACGACCCGAACCGAGAACGATCTGCTCCAGGCAACTGAGATTGCAACAACCATGGTCTGCCGCTGGGGGATGAGCGAGGCCCTCGGCTCCCAGGCGTATGCCGTTGGCGAGAATGGATTTTTGGGCGCCGAGACGGCACGCAGATTGATGATGGGCAATGACACGGCGAGTCTTATCGATCGTGAAATCAAAAGCCTGTTATCAGCTTGTTACAAAGAGGCGGTTGAAATTCTGAGACGCGAACAACTGTTCTTGAAAGCCCTCGCCGAGATTCTTTATCAGGTCGAAACTCTCGATGCCGAGGAATTCGAGATTATTTACCAGTGTTCAATCACCAAGAAGGCCGAAGCGGATGGCACACTCGAGGTTGTATCCGAGTGCAGTGTTTGTCCTGCAAAGGGCCACTGTCTTCAATATACGGCTTCCTGATTGACATGTACTCACTGAAAAGACTCATCGGGCTTGCCTTTCTGGTGGTTGCCGTTCTGCTTACCGGTATCGTTTTCCTGGGCGGATACCAGTACCGCTTGGCCGGCAAGTATAACATCGTTATAAGCCGTAACGAGAGAACACTTTTTCATTTTATGACCATCAGGGAAACAATAACCGAAGCTCTGATCAGCGGGAGTTGGGGAAGGCTCGAATCGATACTCGGCGATATCGAAAAGCTGAATTCGGAACTCTCGAGACTGAAGGAGGATAAATTATTATCGGCGGAGCTGAAATTGGCCCTTGTCGACAAGATAGATCTCACCGGGCTGGCTATTCTGGTGCGTCAGCAGAATAACGGCGCGGACAGGGTGGAGCGGAGCAGGAAACTGCAGGAGCAGCTGCGCACCATTTCCGACTATCTTCTCCAGTACGACCGAATCATCGCCGGCCAGGCGAGGGAGCGGATCGTTAATTTTCAAATGGTTGTCATCGGAGCCCTGGGATTGATTATAAGCCTGGCCAGTTTATCTCTTATCCTGTTGTACCGAAACACCGTTTCTCCACTGCTCAGTTTGTCGCAGCAGGTGCAGGCCAGAGAGTTTGAGGAAAGAGGTATTGAACTTGGTGAGCCGGTTGTTCGGGAAGTCGCCGATTTGGCGACTGCCATCGATCAACTTTCCCGGCGTTCTGCCGGGATGGGGCAGCCTGATCTCAATGAAAGATATGCCGAGGCGCTGTTGGCGGAGGCTGTAAATGAAACCACCAACAGCCTCAACGGCATAATAAACTACGCTCAGCTTCTTTATGATTCCACGGATCATGCAATATCCGAGGAGCATAAGGAAATGATACAGAAGATTATAGATGGCGGTGCACGCATCGCCGGGCAATGGCAGAAACTTAAATAGGAGGAATCATGTCGGAAAAACAACCAGATCTTCAGGGGGATATTCCAGAAAATGGGAAAAAGACTTGGCTGGAACAAATTGGTCTCTCGGCCAAAACCCCCATTGGCCTTTTTGGCATTGGTTTTACCACTGTCTGTTTTACCTTGACAGTGCTTGGTCTCTTGGGACATATCACCGGTCTGATCGAAAATCCTTATGCGGCAATCGTCACATTTGTGGTGTTTCCCGCCGGAGCGATCCTCGGTCTTTTGTTTATTCCGGCCTCGATATATTTTCGCCGAAAAAAATGGTTTCGAGAGAATATCAATAAAGGCAATATCTTAATCGACTTCGGGAAAAAGACGCACAGAAAAGCGGTTGTATTGTTCCTGGTGTTATCCGTCGTCAATATTGCGGTTTTTTCCCTTGTTATCTACGAAGCATACCACTTCACCGAATCGGACTTTTTCTGCGGGGCCATCTGCCATACGGTCATGGATCCCGAATATACCGCTTATCAGCGTTCCCCCCATGCCAAGGTGGGTTGCGTTTCCTGTCACATCGGTTCCGGCGCCGAATGGTATGTCAAAGCGAAATTGTCTGGTTTGCGCCAGGTGAAAGCTGTGATCGACGGAAGTTACAGCACGCCGATACCAGCCCCGGTCGAGCACCTCCGTCCGGCCCAGGATACCTGCGAAGAGTGCCACTGGCCGGAAAAGTTTCACGGCAAGAAAATTAAGCAATTCGTCAGGTACAGCAACGACGATCAGCTCAATCCGGAAATTCAGGATATTTCGCTGCATATCGGTGGCAGGAATCCGTTGACGGATTCTTTCGAAGGCATTCACTGGCATGTCAGCAATAACGTAAAAGTGGAATACGAATCTCTTGACGAGAAGAGAACATCCATCGGCCGCATCAAGGTTACCAAGCCTTCCGGGGTCACCGAAGAATATTCCCTGGATGGTGCAACCGGTGAAGGTGCTGGAGGAAAATGGCGGACCATGGATTGCATCGATTGTCACAACCGGCCGACCCACGTGTATGACGAACTCGAGGAGAGGGTGGATTTCGGTCTGCAAAGCAAGAAGCTCAACCCGGAAATAGAAGGAATCCGTGAAGACAGCTTCAAGGTACTGCAGAAGGAATATGCTTCCCGGGAGGAGGCCAAGGAGCAGATTGTAGCAACTTTGCTCGCTTTGCAGGCGGAACGTCATGGGGCCGATTTTGTCGCCAAAAATGAGCAGACCCTGATTTCATCCGGAGCATATCTGCTCGACACCTATATGGACAATGTATGGCCGGTAATGAAAGTTACCTGGGGCACTTACAAAGGCCACAATGGACATCAGTATGAAAGCGAAGGATACGGCTGTTTTCGATGCCATGACGACGAGCACCAGACAGCTTTTGGTAAAACCATTTCCCAGAGTTGCGATCTTTGTCACGATGAGCCGTAAAGGCGTCTCCTAAAACAGCAGCCTCCGGCTGACGGTAAGGGCCAGTGAGCAGGGGAGCGAGTGCGTTGGTACTCGCTCCCTTTTTTGTTTCGGTACGGCGATCAACCGAATCGACCGGTAATATAATCCTCGGTGAGACGGTGTTTCGGATTGGTGAAGATCTTTTCGGTCGGACCGACTTCGATGAGATCGCCCAGATGAAAGTAAGCGGTGCGTTGTGATACCCTGGAGGCCTGTTGCATGGCATGGGTGACGATGACGATCGAAAACTGGGTGCGAAGTTCGGCGATCAGCTCTTCGATTCTCGCCGTGGCAATCGGGTCGAGTGCGGAGCAGGGTTCATCCATAAGAATCACTTCGGGACCTACGGCAATGGCTCTGGCAATGCACAGCCGCTGCTGCTGACCGCCGGAGAGCCCGGTGCCCGGTTCGCGCAGTCTGTCCTTGGCTTCTTCCCAGAGGCCTGCTTTCTTCAGCGAGTTCTCGACAATTTCATCCAGTTCCGCTTTATGGGTTGTCAGTCCGTGTATTCGTGGACCGTATGCGACATTATCGTAAATCGATTTAGGGAAAGGATTCGGTTTCTGAAACACCATCCCGACTTTTGCCCGCAGAGGCACAACATCGACGGAAGGGTGATAGATATTAATTCCGTCCAGGCAGATTTCACCGACCACCCGGCATGAAGGAACCGTATCGTTCATTCGGTTGAGACAGCGCAGGAAGGTCGATTTGCCGCAACCGGAGGGTCCGATCATGGCGAGAACCTCATTATGACTCACATCGATGCTGATATTGTTGATAGCACATTTCTCGCCGTAGTAGACCTCGACATTTCTGCAGGTCATCCGAGGGTTATCGACAAACGGGCTGCCGACGGTCTTTCTGCCGACGTTATACTGATTGGCCAATTCCGATTCCCGGACGAGTTCCTCTCCGAGGAGGGGAAAAACTGGGTTGGATGGATTGGATGCTGCGAGTTGCATTGTCATTCTCTCAATTGTTTGTTGATCGATCATACATGACGGGTGTGGGGTTGATACGCAGGCAACACGGCTCAACCCCAAAGAAGTTCATCGATTCCTGCTGTTGCCGGTCGAATTATTGCACTTCCATGGCCTTGAGGGCGGCAACACCCGCGGCTACCTGATTTCTTTCCGCTTCAGGCATCGGAATCAGCCCCTTGTCGGCCAAATATCCTTCAGTTCCCCATGCTTTCTCACTGGTAAATTCAGCCAGAAATCCCTTCATTCCAGGAATTACCTCAACATGGGCTTTCTTCACATAGAAGAACAGCGGCCTTGAGACCGTATAGGAACCGTCGGCGATAGCCTCGAAAGTAGGCGCATGGCCTTCGATCACCGCACCCTGCAGCTTATCGATATTCTGGTCGAGGAAAGAGAAGCCAAAGATGCCGAATGCCTTGGGATTGGATTGAAGTTTCTGGACGATGAGGTTGTCGTTTTCGCCTGCCTCAACAAATGCACCGTCTTCCCTTACGGTCTGGCAGACTGTTTTATGTGCCTTTTTATCGCTCTTTTTTAAGTTCTTGATTACGTCGAAATTATTGCAGCCTTCTTCCATTACCAGTTCGACAAAAGCGTCACGGGTTCCCGAGGTCGGGGGAGGGCCGAGAACTTCGATGGCGATCGCCGGCAGAGAGCTGTTTATTTCTTGCCAATTCTTGTAAGGATTGGCGATAAGCGTTTGCGGATTCTTCGGATCGGGAACTTCTTTGGCCAAGGCCAGGAAAAGGTCGGCGCGGCTCAGTTCCAGCTGTTCGGCGGTTTTGACATTGGCAACGACAATGCCGTCATAACCGATCTTTACCTCAATAATTTCTTTGACGCCATTGTCGACACAGGTCTTCAATTCCGACGACTTGATTGCCCTGGAGGCATTGGTGATATCGGCAAAATCGACCCCGACGCCGCTGCAGAACAGTTTGAAGCCACCGCCCGTTCCGGTGGATTCGATCTTGGGAGTTTTCGAACCGCTCGTTTTGCCGAACTGCTCGGCGACGACGGTTGAAAAGGGATAGACGGTGGATGAACCGACAATCGAGATATAGTCGCGGGCGGCTAATGCCGGGCTGCTCATGATGAGTGTCAGACCACTCGCTGCTAACAGACTTTTTACTTTCATTTCTTTCTCCTGGATGAATAATTTGTGTTGACCCGAAATGGGGTGGACGATGGCTATTAGAACACCCCATTGTTAGAGTTTTGTTACCATTTGATTTCAAATTTCTTTCGCAGAAATACCGCAAGACTGTTCATGGCGATGAGGAAGGCCAGTAATACCATGATCGCCGCCGAGGTCTTTTCGGTGAAGGCCCGTTCCGGACTGTCGGCCCAGAGGTAGATCTGCACCGGGAGTAAAGCCGCCGGATCGGAAACCGATCCGGGGATATCGACGATAAAGGCAACCATCCCGATCATCAGCAGAGGGGCCGTCTCGCCAAGGGCCTGGGCCATGCCGATGATCGTACCGGTGAGCATGCCCGGCATGGCCAGCGGCAGCACATGATGAGTAACGGTTTGCATTTTCGAAGCGCCGATCCCAAGGGCCGCTTCTCTTATCGAGGGTGGCACCGACTTCAGCGAGGCCCGCCCTGCAATAATGATGGTCGGCAGGGTCATGAGGCTGAGAACCAGTCCTCCGACAATGGGAGTCGACCTGGGGAGTCCAAAGAAATTGATGAAGATGGCTAAACCTAAAAGCCCGAAAATGATGGATGGCACCGCAGCAAGATTATTGATATTGATCTCGATCATATCCGTCCAGCCATTCTGGGGCGCAAACTCCTCCAGATACACTGCGGCTGCGACACCGATCGGAAAAGAAAGCGACAGGGTGATGAGGAGCGTCAGAAACGAGCCCTTTATGCCGCCAAGGATGCCGGCAAGTTCCGGCTCCCGGGAGTCGCCGGAGGTGAAAAAGGCAGCATTGAACCTTCTCTCGAGCTTGTCTTCCGCCACGAGTTTGTCTATCCATGCCAGCTGGTTGTCGAGAATTCTTCTGTCCGCCTCGGCAATTTCGCGGTCCATCTTGCCTTTCATGAGCATGTCGACATCGTCATCGGCGAGTACCCAGATTTTCCGGCTGGTGCCTATGATTCTGGGATCCGCCTCGACCATATGCTGCAGCTTGTATGCCGCCGCCGGACTGACAAGGCTGTAGAGACGTTTGAGATCCTGCCTGCTGTCGACCTCCGGGAACATTTCGCGCAACGATTTCTTCACAAGCCCAGGGTAATCGGCGGCCGCAAGGTTTTCGCGGGTGAAAGCCTGTTCGGCGAAATTTATTTCAAGCTCGATATATGTCTGGGTGAAAGCCGGATAGCCATCGGCGATAATGGTTATGAAAAGAAAGCCGATAAATGCCAGGGAGAGGCTGATGGCGGTCACTCCCAGCCGCTTGAACCATCTCTCGGTGCGGTAACGCCGTCTGAGATCTTTGGTCGGTTGGAGAAGATTGGTTGTCGACGTATTCATTGTATTCATACTGTAATAGAGATTTGATGAACGAATATCCGGTTAAGTACTATTCGTATTGTTCCCGGTACCGGCGGACAACCCGCAGGGCAATGAAGTTAAGCACGAGGGTGAAGACAAAGAGCAGCAGGCCGAGGGCAAAAGCCGCAAGGGTTTTCGGGCTGTCGAATTCCTGGTCGCCGACGAGCAGCGTCACAATCTGAACGGTAACCGTTGTCACCGCCGTCAGAGGATTAAACGAGAGATTGGCGGATAAACCCGCTGCCATGACGACGATCATGGTTTCGCCGACGGCCCGGGACACGGCAAGGAGGATACTGCCGACTATCCCCGGCAGAGCAGCCGGAATGATGACGTGGCGGATGGTCTCAAAGCGGGTGGCTCCAAGGCCAAGCGAGCCGTCCCTGAGAGACTGGGGGACGGCGAAGATGACATCGTCGGACAGCGAAGAGACAAACGGGATGATCATTATCCCCATCACCAGCCCGGCAGCCAAAGCACTTTCCGATGAGACCGAAAGCCCCGCCCAGTTGCCGATATCGCGGATCATGGGGGCGACGGTCAGTGCGGCGAAAAAGCCATACACAACAGTCGGAATTCCGGCAAGTATCTCGAGAGTCGGTTTGGCCCAGGTCCGAAGGCGAGTGCTCGCAAATTCCGAGAGGTAGATGGCGGTGAGCAGGCCGATGGGAATGGCGACCGACATGGCAATCAAGGCAATGAGGAGAGTGCCGGCAAAAACGGGTATGGCTCCGAAGGCCCCCGAGGACCCCGCCTGATCCGCCCGCATGGCTGTTTGCGGGCTCCATTCCATGCCGAAAATAAAGTCGGTGAACGGGACAGCCTGAAAAAAGCGCAAGGCTTCAAAGACCACCGACAGGACGATGCCGAGGGTGGTGAGTATGGCAACGCCGGAACAGGCAATCAGTATGATTTTAAAGGTTCCTTCCACCAGGTTTCTGGCCCGGAGATCCTTGTTGATCATTCGTCCGGTAATAACTGCGGGAATAATGCAGCTGAGGAGGACCACACCGCTCACAAGGTTTCTGGTTGTATTCAGGCTGGTGAGATAGTGTTCGGCTGCTGACTCAATGGCCGGATGAGTGCTGCTTTGGTTGACCCACCCGAAAGCAACATTTTTTATCTCATTCATGACGAGGGTGAACTCGTTTGCCGAAAGCTGCAGGAGTTCAGGCGGCAGATTGCGTGAAATCATCGATGAAATGACTGTTCCCTCGATAATTTTCCATATGGAAAGAACAAAAATCGCCGGAAGAGCGCAATTCAAGGCGGTGAACATGCCGTAATGGGTCGGCAGGGAATGCATTGCCCGCATGCCGCCGGAGGAGGCGGCAATTGTCTGTGCCCGATGAACTCCAAGAAAATAGGCGGACACCGAGAGAAGCACGATGCATGGGAATAAATAGGAATATATCATCAGCGTTACCTGGGGGAAAATCCCCGAAATACAGTTGCGTTCCGTTCCATCAGTTGTGTCGGGTGATGGTGCCTTCGACCGAATAGATGACCTCTTCGGCGATGTTGACGGCCCGGTCGGCGATACGCTCCAGATGACGAGCGAGGAGATACGTGTTGATATGATAGCCGGGGTGTTCGGGATCCTGCTTTATCCGCACTTTGATATCTTCGTAACAGCGGTTTCGACACTGATCGACAAAATCATCGTCAACAAAGATTGATCGTGCCAGCCGGGTGTCGTTGTTGACAAGAGAGTCGATACTTTTTTTCAACATTGCCGATACCTTGTCTGTCATTCTTGAAAAATCGTAGGAGATTGCGGCTGGATGTTTGAATTTCGATATATTGTCAATGCGCTTAGCAATGTTGACGGCGATGTCACCGATTCTTTCCAATTCATTGTTGATCTTGATAACTGAAATGAGAAATCGCAGGTCGCGGGCGACAGGCTGGTGCAGGGCGAGGATTTTCAGGCAGTCCTCTTCGATTTCAATCTCCATGTCATCCACCTCGTAATCCGAAAGGATAATCGATTGGATAACGGCAGGATCTTTTGTTTCGATCACCTTTGCCGCCTTGCGCACACGTTCCTCCACTATTGCCGTCATTTTCAGCAGCTTTTTGTTGAGTTTCGTGAGTTCGTGAAGGAAAGTGTAATGATGCTCCATAGATCTGTAGTCCCGGTTGAGGTTGGTAGAATCTCCCGGCCGATTCGGGAGACAGCCGATAAGATAGAGTTCGATTGTTTTTGGTCGATTAGGAAATTATTAAGATACGGTTAAGGTATCGGGAAAGGGCTTGCGGCGGGGGCGAAAATGATACAGGATATGGACCATCTGTGAAAAGGAGGGTGGAGCCGACAGGTTTACCTTTCAGGCGAAAGAGCAAAATTCCGAGATAACGGGTTATGGCAAAGATACATGTTCTGGTAGTCGAGGATGAGGCGGATATTCAGCAATTGGTCAGCTATAACCTGATCAGGGCCGGTTTCCATGTCACCTGTGCCGATTCCGGCGAGGAAGCGCTGGAACGGTTGCGGGTTGAGGATATCAACTGTGTTCTGCTCGATCTGATGCTGCCGGGGATGAGCGGCATCGATGTCTGCAAGGCGATGAGAAAAGGAGAGGGCAATATCTATCGTGCCATTCCCGTTATCATGCTTACCGCCAAGGGCGAGGAGGAGGACGTCGTGGCGGGCCTCGAGGGTGGAGCCGATGACTATATCACCAAACCTTTCAGTCCCAAGGTGCTTCTTGCCAGGATTAAGGCGGTCGTCAAAAGGTCTTCCTCGAACCAGGCCGACAGCGACGATTCGCGGAAAACCGTCATTGTCGTCGATGGCCTGGAGATCGACAAGGGCAGGCATGAGGTGAATATCAACGGCAGCGAGGTGCAGCTCACCACCACTGAATTCAGTATTCTGTCCCTTCTTGCAGGAAAACCGGGCTGGGTCTTTACCCGGCAGCAGATTATCGACTATGTTCGAGGCTATGATTTTCTTATCACTCCGAGAGCAATCGATGTCCAGGTCTTTGGTCTCAGGAAAAAACTGGGTGAGTACGGAAAAATGATCGAAACCGTCAGGGGTATCGGCTACCGCTATCGATCGACCCTTGAAAACAGGGACTGACGCATGTTGAAACCAAAAAAGCTTGTCTGGCAGATTTTTCCCGCCAATGTCCTGACAATTCTTATCGTAATCGTGGCCGCCGGCTGGTATGGCGCCGCTTCCCTTCAGGAATTCTATCTCCATGAGAAGGAAACGGATCTAGAGGCGAGGGCAAACCTTATCAGCCTGCAGGTAAAAGAGTATCTGCGCGAGGGCCGGATCGCCGGCTTGCGGGATTATTCTATTCGAGCCGGCAGGATTTCGGGGACGAGGGTCACCGTAATCGCAGCCGACGGCAAGGTGCTCGCCGATTCCAATGAGGATCCCGAGGTTATGGACAACCATCGATTTCGTCAGGAGGTGGCTCAGGCTGTTACCGGTTCTACGGGGAAATCAAAACGATACAGCAGGACGGTAGAAGAAAACCTGCTGTATGTCGCGATTCCCCTGACGAATGTGGCTCCGCGGCTTGCCGATGTCCCTCCGCAAACGATAATCGATGCGGTTCTCAGGACCTCGGTTTCCGTCGCTTCAATGGATAAGACCATGGAACGTACCAGGATGCGCATCCTGTTTGGTTTCATGGTGGGTCTGGTGCTGGCCGGAGCGGTCATTATGCTTATATCGCGCAATATCAGCAGACCGCTCGAGCAGATGACCAGGACCGCGGGACAATTCTCCCGGGGTGACTTCAGCGAAAGGATGCTTCCGCTCGTCAAAAAATCCGCCTCGCTGGAGGTGGTAACGCTCGCAGGGTCCATGGACCGCATGGCGGAAATGCTGGACGAAAAAATCCAGGCGATACTCACCCAGCGCAACCAGCTGGAGGCGGTCTTCTCCAGTATGGTCGAAGCGGTTATAGCTATAGATGTCGAGGAGCGGGTCATCAGCATCAATGCTGCGGCCGCGCATATTTTTGCGGTCGAAAGGCAGACGGCAAAAGGCAGGATTGTTCAGCAAATTGTCAGAAATGTGCAGCTGCAGCAGCAGATTGGTCATACTTTAACCACCAAAGAGCCGGTGGTCGATGAAATCATCCTCCAGGAAGAGAAAAGCGAGAGATTCCTGCAGACTAATGTGGTTCCCCTCAGCAACGGAGCCGGGGAAAATGTCGGTGTGCTGGTGGTGATGAACGATGTGACGAAACTGCGGCAACTTGAAAATGTGCGAAGGGATTTTGTTGCCAATGTTTCCCATGAACTGCGAACACCGATTACCTCGATACGCGGGTATGTTGAGACACTGCTCGACGGGGCGATCGATATCCGGGAGGATGCCGTCAAATTTCTCGAGATTGTGCTTCACCATTCCATTCGCTTAAGTACGATTATCGATGACCTTCTCTCCCTTTCGAAAATTGAAGAGGAATCCAAGCAGGGCAATAGAGTTCTGCAGAAAGAAGTGCTTTTGCCGGTTATTGAAGCGGCGGTCCAGATTTGCCGGCTGAAGGCCGATCAGGCCGGGGTAACGGTGTCCATAGAATGCCCGGGAAACATAGTGGTCGAGATGAACCCCACGCTGCTTGAACAGGCTATAGTCAATCTTCTCGTGAATGCCATCACCTACAGCAGAAAGGGGGACCGGGTAACTGTGCAGGTCGAAACCGGAGAAAAGGATCCGGAAGGGAAAGTACGGATTATCGTTCGGGATACGGGGTGCGGTATCGCGGCCGAGCACCTGCCGAGACTCTTCGAACGGTTTTATCGCAGCGACAAAGCGAGAAGCCGCGCTCAGGGCGGCGGTACCGGGCTCGGACTTGCCATTGTCAGACACATCGCCCAGGCCCACGAAGGCGGCGTCGAGGTGAAGAGCGTGGTGGGGAAAGGTTCCGAATTTACTCTTATTGTCAATGGTTGCCGGACAAGCTGAGCGAATGTCCGCCGAACCGCCTTCTCTTTGCCGATAAATACCTTGCAGATTATTTTTCGTTCATAAGAAACAAGAAAACAATCTGCGAAAGACACTTATACCCCTCAAGGGAGCACTGAAAAGAGTCCCCCACAAGGGGGGCTGAAAAAGAGTTACTCTCTTGTGGGGTGTTAGACGGTGGCGATACCGTGAAAAGGCTTTGACAAAATCGGTATCTGATTTTATAGTGAGCGAGCTTATGAGCGGGATTAACTCAGTGGTAGAGTGTTAGCTTCCCAAGCTGAAAGTCGCGCGTTCGAATCGCGTATCCCGCTCCAGAAATTTCAGGCACTTAGCGATATTTCGTTAAGTGCCTTTTTCTTTTCCAACCGTACTTCCAACCATAGCGAAAATTGCCCTAGTATCAGAGATGGCAATGAACATACCTTTTTGTGGAACTGTAGGAGAGTCTGGGAAAAGGTGTTCCAAGTTGCAACTGGAATTCAATAGTATCTTTAGGTGCGCTATTGGCCCCCTCTCTTTAAAGTGAGGGAACTTCAGTACCTGCATGGTGTCGATACTTTCAAAGATGGCTTAGTTATTTTACTAAAAGATGACCAAGTGTCTGTCAAGAGCGATGCTGCTGTAGAATACCAAAGGAAGGCCGATGGAGATTCCTGCATGGTTTGAAAGTACTTAATACTCTTTAGGAGTACCTGAAGATGAAAAAAGATATCGGTTGCAAATAAATTGAAACAGTGATTTCCGTTCTCTATAAAGAGCCAAAGAACAAAAAATAGCGAAAATAGTTAATGTACCGATTCTTTCTAAGTTCCATTATAGTTAAGCTTCATTCCATAGCTTCAGCAAATTTGAGGTTGTAAGCAGCATCAAATCATTAAGTATCTGGAAAAAATTGATTGAATAATGATCCATTTCAATTTTTATAGCTAATTCGTCCTGCATAAATGCTGGATGATCATGGTCGTGTGTAATGTCATAAATATAATTTTTTACAACTTTCTGAAAAGGATACGGAAATACTATATTTTCCTTGTTAAGTCCTTCTTTGGCCAGATTCAGGTAAAACTCGAAATATTCTAGACCAAATACTTGTGCATGACCAATATTATTATTTCTGACTAATTTAAAATATGATTCAATAGCTTCATATTTTATAACATTTCTTTCATTTGGTGTTAGCACTAAAGTGTCTGAGGATTGCAGGTGGGCGACACTAACTCCCATTAACATAAAAAATGTTATAGATTTATTTCTTGTCGAATTGCTAATATCAAAACTGTTCGGAAATACATCATTTAGAGCATTTCGAATTGATAATAACTCGTATTTACTGTTGTGAAATAAAGCACTAATGAATCTATCACATTTTTGTTCGAATTTCGAGGGTGTTCAGAATTCTGTGTCAGTTAACTTAAAGCTGATATAATCAGCCCGAAAAAGGAAACTGACATGACTGAAGAAAACCATGGATTTGATTTTGAAACAGCGCTGAGATCTATCCAGGAAGG